>B570J29032_109957684_pt1 | contig 10377 bp, 9 predicted proteins | sample LakMenEpi16Nov12_FD_29032 | JGI IMG/M metagenome (IMG submission 29032)
TATTTGATAAGTCTCTAAATTTGTTTAATATTTATATACGATGAGCAAGGTAAACTTCACGTTAGTGTGAAAGCCAATAAACCACTCGTGTTATAGAAATGTTTACAGATAAAGAAATCGAATCGTTCCTACACGGAAACGACCCTGAAGAATTTATAGTCGCCATCGAGTTTGACTATGCTTCCAACTCCATTTACAAAATCAAAGAAATACCTGGCAAAGGAAAAGAAATTCGAAAGGATACTTTCATTCCGTTTGCTTGGGTTGGAGATTTAAGAGACATCAATTTTTACAAAGGTTCCAAAGCGGCTCAAAAAGAGGCGATGACCAAGTTTGGTATTGTTATCGAAAAGTTAGAAACCTATGACAATGATCGATTGAATCGTGGACTTACGTTTTTGGTGAAATCCTTGAAGGGATACAGAGAATTAGTACAATTTTTTAGAGAAGGAGGATGCGATCCTTGGGGAGATAAAACCAAGGAGAAAATGATGATTTTGTCTCCTGTTGAGCAATACTTGGTTCAGAAAGAAAAAAGATTGTTCAAAGGATTCGAAGATTACAATCAAGTTACTAGACTTGTATTTGACTTAGAAACGACCGCATTAGAACCTAAAGACGGTCGTATATTCATGATTGGTATTAAGACAAATAAGGGATATCATAAAGTTATTGAATGCATCGATGAGTCCCAAGAAAAGGGAGCTATCATTGAGTTCTTTCAAATTATAGATCAATTAAAACCAAGTATTATTGGTGGGTATAACTCAGCAAACTTTGACTGGCATTGGATCTTTGAAAGATCTAAGACATTAGGTATTGAGGTAAAAAAAGTTTGTAAGTCACTCCACCCTGAACATTCTTTTACGAGAAAAGATGGGATGTTGAAACTTGCAAACGAAGTGGAAACTTATGTCCAAACTTCGATTTGGGGATATAATGTAATTGACATTATTCACGCAGTTCGTAGGGCTCAAGCTATCAATTCAAGTATCAAATCCGCAGGTTTGAAGTATATTACGCAATATATCAATGCTGAGGCTCCTGACCGAGTTTACATTGACCATTTGGACATCGGTCCATTCTACTCTAAAAAGGAAGAGTTTTGGTTGAACACTCAGAATGGAAATTATCGTAAGGTTGGACAAGAACCCAAAGTAGATCAGATTTGTGAAAGTAGAAGTGATGTTTATATCAAAGTTACAGGTGATAACTTGGTGGAAAGATATCTCGACGATGACTTGGACGAAACCTTGAAAGTTGACCAAGAATTCAACCAAGGTTCATTCTTACTTGCATCAATGATTCCAACAACTTATGAGAGAGTTTCAACCATGGGAACCGCTACATTGTGGAAGATGTTGATGCTTGCTTGGTCTTATAAAAATAATTTGGCAATTCCTGATAAAGAATCTAAAACTGACTTCGTAGGAGGACTGTCTCGACTTCTAAAAGTTGGGTATAGTAAGGATGTTCTTAAACTTGACTTCTCGTCTCTATATCCATCTATTCAGCTTGTCCATGATGTGTTCCCAGACTGTGATGTTACAGGAGCTATGAAAGGTATGTTGAAATGGTTCCGTGATACTCGTATCAAATACAAAAACTTGGCGGAACAATACTATGAAACTGATCGTAAAAAATCTGAGTCCTTTGGTAACAAACAACTTCCAATCAAGATCTTCATCAACTCGATGTTTGGTGCATTGTCAGCCCCTCAGGTATATGCTTGGGGGGATATGTATATGGGTGAACAAATCACATGTACAGGTAGACAATACCTTCGTCAGATGATTAAGTTTTTCATGTCCAAAGGTTATGTTCCACTTGTGATGGACACTGACGGTGTAAACTTTTCTACACCTGAAGATGCTAAAGATAGAATGTATATTGGACGTGGATTGAATTGGAAAGTGAAAGAAGGTAAAGAATATCATGGACCTGAAGCTGATGTTGCAGAATATAATGACATATTCATGAGAGGTGAAATGGCTTTGGATACCGATGGAGTTTGGCCATCATGTATAAACTTGGCTCGTAAGAATTACGCTGTAATGGACGCTAAGGGTAAAATCAAGTTGACGGGAAACAGTATTAAATCAAAAAAACTTCCGATTTATATCGAAGAGTTTTTGGATAAAGGGATTAAACTTTTATTACAAGGCGATGGTAAATCATTTGTTGAATACTACTATGAATACATTCAAAAGATTTATGATAAGAAAATTCCTTTATCTAAGATCGCTCAACGAGCCAAAGTGAAATTGAGTTTGGACGAATACAAAAAAAGGTTGACTCAAAAAACCAAGTCAGGAAATAGTATGTCTCGTATGGCTCACATGGAATTGGCAATTCAAGAAAACTTGAATGTAAATTTGGGAGATGTGATTATGTATGTCAATAACGGAAACAAAGCCTCTCAAGGAGATGTTCAAAAGATGACTGTAAAACAACTCAAAGATTTGAACGCATCCAATAAATTATTTAATCCTAACACAAAGGATGTAACTGATGGGGTAATAGTGAATTGCTATATGCTAGACAAAGATATTTTGGATAATAATCCTGACATGACTGGAGATTACAATGTTCCGAGGGCAATGGTGACATTCAACAAAAGAATCGAACCTTTGATGGTTGTTTTCAAAGATGATGTAAGAAATGGATTGATTGTAAACGAACCAGATAAGAGGGGTATTTTCACAGCATCACAATGCGAGTTAATAAATGGTCACCCTTTGTCCGAGGGAGATCAGGATCGTCTCAAAGAAGATGTTTTGGACATCACGGAAGCAGAACTTAGATATTGGGAAAAAAGAGGATTAGATCCCAACTATATGTATGAATTAGCTGAAGAGGGGTGGGATAAGTTTATATCATAAAAAAAAGGGATGTAAGTCCCTTTTTTTTATGATTGTTTTAATCCATCGGAGGACAATATATACCAATTACCTCCAACGAACCTGAATTCTATACAAGCAAACTTATCTACAACAACTTCATCATATTCTTCGTCAATTTTTCCTGTGTCAGGAAGAATTGTCAAACTTGTCATTGATTTAACGACAATATGATCTGTCGTTTTTGAATCCAAGATAACTACAGATTGTACAACATTTCTCACAATTATACAACTTTCCCCATTGGTTTTGTATGTTGTTTCAGATACGACTGAAATTTCAGAGGTTGTTATTACTTCACCCCTTATAATTCTTTTAGAGGGGATTGATTTGATTATAGCCATAAATTAGATTACGTAAATTTGTCGAGGCATAGCTCGAAATCTCATTTGTTTGTTTAGATTTTCTGCGATGAGAGCTTCTCTTTCCATAACTTTTTCAGGTCTCATTCTCGTCAACCAACCTTCAGCCCCAATCAATTCTTCGATCAATTTAGTTTTTTCATCTTTAGCTTCGGTTAACAAACTTTGATAATCCATAGTGATCTCACTATCGGGAGTTTTCAGATTACCACTGTACTTTCCTCTTACTCTTGCTAAAGTTTCTTTACAATATGCGGTAAACCATCTTCTTACCCACTGTTGACCTGGTACGTTCAAATCTGTCCAAGTCAATTCTTCAATAGGAACATCAGTTGGTAACTTAATGATATCAGGATTATTTTTCAAACAATCTGCCCTGCTATCAGGTTCAACATCGTAATACCAATACCACACCGCTTTACCTACATAAAGGTTATAGTTTGACCAGTTGAATTTTCCACCAGGTGTATTGTATAAGTGAATAAGTTTTTTTCCATCAGGAAGACCTGTGATTCTATAAGTTAAGGAACCACCCAAAATTCTGTTAAGAATGTTGGCTTCTTGCATTCTAATCAAGTAGTCAAATCCTGACATCATGAAGTATGAACCTTGATAACCCATCTGAGCGTAACCCGCTTCGTTGGCACCTAATCCGATACCACCAAATCCGAATCCACCAAGACCACCCAAACCGAATGCTGTCCATGCTTGATTAGAGAACCATAATAATTCGTTTACCTCTCGACCTGCAGGGATTTCATAAGTTTGGGTATTAGCACTTAAAATGAAATAATCTTTTTTCAAAACCCAAGGTCCTGCGGTTTGTAAACCTACAATCTTAGAATAGGAATAACTGAATTGTTGTTCGAAATCCATTGTTCGAGTCACCAAAGCTCTAGCAACTGATCTTTCGTTCATATTCAAGTTTACAAGGTTGACCCACTGTGAATCAATTAACCATTGGAGAATGTATTCTTCATAGTCCCCTACGGCTAATTCCATTAGTGAATCCAACATTTCGTCTTCGAGTTCAACACTTCTGAGTGGAGCTCCTAATTGGTGTTTAATTCTAGTGTATATCCTACTTCGCTCTGGTTCTGGTATTACTGACATATAATATAAATATTCACAAAATGTTTATTCGATGTCGAATTTCAAAGCATCGAGTGGAAACATATAGTTTCCATCTACAATTTTTGGTTTTTTATTAAAAATCAAAACGTTTTTACCTTTTTGGAAAATCAATAAATCAGTTGAATAGTTTTTAACATGTGCTGTCCCGAGAAGTGTTATCGTTCCATTTTCTTCATCAACTATTTTTTCTCTGAAAGGTTTTACTTGGGCGGTTTCCGCTTGGTCATCACTTGTAAGTCTTAGGTCAATACCACGTAGAGCATCATCTTTACTACCTAATTTACCAACTACTTCTACTTTCACTTTTTTTCCAAAAAACCTCCTCAATATCGCTGCGACAATTTCTTCTCTTTTATCCCCCGAATAATTTCTTTCTTGTAAAATTTTCATAATGTTTACAAAACTTGAACTTTCTAAGTTGAATATTCTAAATTTATAATAATCTAATGCTGCGACAAATCTTTCAACTTCACTTACTTGTTGTTCGGGAGTTTTTCCTACGAACGATATTGGTGTTTTACCTTTGATTGTTTTGATTACTTGATTTACATCATTAAGCAAAATACAAAATGTGGTGTAATTTGTGTTCAGTTTATTGATTACTGATCTTCCTTCGGACTCTAAACCAAAAATTCCTGATAATTCACCTGAGGGCGGATTATTGACATACAAATCACTAAACACCGTCATCAATATTCTTTTGATGGCTGAACTATATTTGTATTTAATTGTCTCGTTAGTATTGAACAAGGTTCTGTAAAACTCGTTATCTGTTGTACTACAAGACTCTGACTTTGCTTCCGATAAAAGTCTTTTGAATTGTACGGATTCCAAAAGTTTTGTCTCAGTTTTCATTTCGTAAAGTTTGGATACAAAATCCCAGTTGACTACTTTCCAAAAATTTGAGATATATTCGTCTCTTTTATTCTTGTATTTCAAATAATACGCATGTTCCCACAAATCCAATCCCAATAAAGGGAACCCACCTCCTTCAATAATATTCATCAAAGGGTTGTCTTGATTTGGGGTTGACATAATCTTCAGAGTATTTCTTCCTGTCAAAACTAACCAAACCCATCCTGAACCAAACCGTTCTTTAGCAATTTCGTCAAATTTTTTCTTGAAGGAAACAAAACTTCCAAACTCTTTAGTGATCTTTTTATATAAATTACCTTTCAATTTTTTTGGTTCGGGCGACAACATATTCCAAAAAAGTGCGTGATTAAATGCCCCACCAGCATTATTTCTAATTGTTTTGTCAAATCGACTTATAGTTTTGATTATTTGTTCTAACTCTAAATCTCCGTACTTTTTCTTGGAGAGAGCGTCATTTAATTTATCAACATAACCCTTATAATGTTTGTTGTAATGGAAATCCATTGTTTCAGGGTCGATAAATTGTTTGAGGGCTGAATAGGAGTAAGGTAGTTTTTCTATTCCTATTTTTTTCATTTCGGTAATCAACAACTCTTTTTCTCTCGTTACTTTTTGTTCTACAATTTTAAGTTCGAGTTGTTGAACCTTTTCTTCTAATTTATTCATATTTGGCTATTTGTTTGACTATAAATAATCAGAAGTTGATTTATATTCGCAGTTCATTGATTCTTCGTAAAATTTCTTCAGCCGTGTCGGAGGAATTAAGATCGTCACCCAAAACTGTTGAAATAACCTTTTTCTTACTATTCAATATGTCATATATAATTGCTTCGATTGTGTTTTCATAAATTGGATAATAAACCAAAACATTATTTTTTTGACCAAATCTGTATGCTCGGTCTTCGGCTTGTGAGTGATCAGATGGTAGGAACGAAAGGTCATTCATGATCACAGCTTCAGCGGCTGTTAGAGTCAAACCCACTCCTGCGGCTTTGATGTTACCGACAAAAACTTTGACTTTTTCGTTTTCTTGAAAATTATCAACACTGTTTTGACGTTCTATTTTACTCATAGACCCATCAACTTTAACTGATGTTTTTCCGAAATGTTGACAAATTTTATTTAAAGAATCGGTAAAGTTACAGAAAATTATTACTTTCTTTCCTTGTTCTATAATATTTTCAGCTAACTCAATTGTTTGATATATTTTCTCATCAGCGATGATTTGTCTAACTTTTGTCAGTTTTGTAAATTGAACCGTGAGTGATTTTGACTCTTCAGGATTCTTGTCATACCAATCGTAATATTCCCCCATTACATCTTCATATGCTTTGGATTTAAGTTTTAAATAAACGGGAGTGATTATTTTGTCAGGAAGATCTAAAACATTTTCTTTCAATCTTCTCAAAAGTAAACCTTGTGTCCTGTCTCTTAGTTCCTCTAAATTGGACGCTCCTGTAACATTCCAAACTTTTCTTCGACCAACTGAGAATTGATATCCTCCACAGTATCTAATAGCATATGCCATCCAATTTTTTGCTACAGGAGATTCGACTAAAGATAACAAGTTGAAGTAATCCATAGGTCTAGAAGTCATTGGAGTTCCAGTCAACAACCATAACCTATCTACATTTTTTGCAATGTCATTTATAAGTTTTGTTCTTTGGGCTGTAGGATTTTTGATATAGTGTGCCTCATCAACGACCACCAAATCAAAATTGGCAAAAACAATTTGCGATTCATCTTTTTTCTTATTGTCATGAAAATTTTTAATTATGTCGTAGTTTATTATTACAAAATCATGATCAGTACTAAAGTTTTTACCTTCTGAAATATACACAGGTCTATCAGAATAGTTTTCTATTTCTCGTTTCCAATTTATTTTCAAAGTGGCAGGACAAATTATCAGAATTTTTTTTGATCCTGTTTCCAAAGCGGCGATAATAGTTGAGGTAGTTTTACCCAAACCCATATCATCGGCTAAAATAAACTTTTTGTTTTCGACTAATTTTTGAACCGCTTCTTTTTGATGTTCGAGTGGTGGACGATGTGAATACTTTGAATAATCTATAACAACATCTTTTACCGTATTGTCTTTGATGATCGCGGCTTTGGGTAACCAAATATCATGGAGTTCTTCGTTTTCAAAAACTTTACCCCATATATGGAAAGCCTTTTCTTTTTCGGAGAGTAATTTTTCAACCCATACTTTGGTTGGTATTTCGGTATATAATTTGTCGTCGGCTAACTTGTTTGCAAAGTATGCATCTAATATTACCCACTTTCGAGCAACTTTTGGTTGCTTATCGTGATTGTTAATTATATACTCCGATTGACTTCTTGTAGGGTAAAACTTTTTATTTATTTGTGACTTTCGTTTTAATTCTAAAATAAAATTGTTTCCTCCCTCATAAGATTCCAATAGTGATAATGCTTTCGATTCTAGACTTACATCCATCTATAAGAAAAATATTTGGTTTAAATATAGTTATAAACTGAGTATTTATCAATATATAGGAAACCACATAATATAATGGCAGAAAAGTTAGTTCCAATAACAAGATTAGGTAAATTCTTCGGTGCTGAAGATTATGCTTTAGATATCGGCATGGGCGAAGAATGGTTAATCGGTGATATGAATTTCACCATAGTACTTTACCGTATTGATAGAAGAAAGACAAAAACTGATGATGTATATGGCGAAGTGCTGGAAGATGGGATACAGTTTCTTTCTCCAATTGAACTCAAAGGTTTAGTTCAAGTCATGGCACCTACTAATAAAGTTTTGGGGAACTCTAAAGTCGAACAACAAGAACCAGGTAATATGAAGTTTAGTATCTATCAAAAAACTTTGGATGATATGGGTGTCGAAATATTTATGGGTGATTACATTGGATACTACGAGTCCGAAGACCGAGTTAGATATTATACTGTTAGTGATGACGGATATGTAAAATCGGATAATAAACATACATATGGTGGCTACAAACCTTTTTATAGAACGGTTGTTGCAACTTATGTAAGTGAAAACGAATTTAGAGGTATATAATGAAAATAATTATTTCAGAGGATCAGTTTGACCGAATCATGGAAGTTATAACGGATGATAAAGTGATCTGTGGGAATTGTGGATGGTCGTGGGACTTAGAAGATGGAGGTGATGACCTATATACTTGTCACAAATGCGGACACAATAACTCTGAAGATTTAGACGAAAAATAAAATGCCATTACCAAAACAAGTAAAACCTACATTACCGTTAGTTCCAAAAAAAACTTTGTTAGCAAGAAGAGAACAACTTCTCGAATTTATAAACAAAGATGGAACTTATTTACCGAAATCAGTTCTGCATGCTGACTTAGATAGAGGGATGCTCGATTTTGTTAAAGACGATTTGAAAGTTGTAACTGCGGGTAAAATTATCCCGATGATTGATATTATCATCACAACACAAAATTGGGTACAATATACTGAAACCGCCTTATTTACTAATTTGGACTTCAATCCTGAACCCCCATTTATTACCGTTGTAAGACAACCCGAAGTGAAGTTTGGTACTAACCCATCTTTACAATATACTATACCTAATCGGAAACAATTTTATTATGCTTCGGTTCCAACATGGAATGGTAATGAACAAGGTATGGACATTTACACGATACCACAGCCAGTTCCTGTAGATATCAATTATAGTGTTAAAATAATTTGCAATCGAATGAGAGAGTTGAATCAACTCAACAAAATCATCATGCAAAAGTTTTCATCAAGACAAGCATATACTTTTATCAAAGGACAGTATGTTCCAATTGTACTTCAAAACATTTCTGATGAATCTCAGATGGCTTTAGATTCCAGAAAATATTTCATACAAAATTACGATTTTACGATGTTGGGATACTTGATAGACGAAGAAGAATTTCAAGTGAAACCTGCAATTGCCAGAGTTGCTCAAATAATGGAATTGGATACTACGTCCTTGAAAAGGAGAAGACCTAAATTTCCTGAGAACCCCAATGAGTTTTTGTCAGACTTTTTATTTATATCAGGTAATGATACACTAAGTGAGATTGTAGAATTTAGAGCGAATATGTCATTCGTAGGTTCGACTAACGTGGATAGTTTCGATGTTTATATAAACGATGATTTTTATGGAACTGATGTGAACGAAATTCAAATCACGACTAATGATATACTCAGAATAGATGTTGTAAAAACTAACAATAGTTTGGAATCAACTTTGAAATTTGAATCACAATTAGTTTAATCTTCCCCGTATATATCTTTTTTCTCCTTACATTTTTCAACTATAAGGTTTTCTAAAAACTTATAAATTTTCATGCCTCGTTTCTCACAATACTTTTTCAGTAATTCGTGAGACTCGGGGGATATTTTGATATTCTTTATTTCTTTGGTCATTTGTTAGGTAGAAAAAAGGTAGAATAAATTCTCCCTGTTTATAAATAGATATTCAAAAGTCAAGTTTTTTCATTCAGATACTAATATTTATCATTAAAATAAATCTGCAATAGAATAAATTAAATAATGGCAACACAAGTAAATCAAAAGGTATATGTATCACCTGGAGTATACACATCAGAAACCGACTTATCATTTGTTGCTCAGAGTGTTGGTGTAACAACATTGGGTTTAGTGGGAGAAACAATCAAAGGTCCCGCTTTTGAACCTATCTTTATTACCAACTATGATGAGTTTCAAGCTTATTTCGGAGGGACTGAACCAACAAAATTTGTTAACACACAAATTCCAAAATATGAAGCTTCTTATATAGCTAAATCATATTTGCAGCAATCTAATCAACTTTTCGTTACAAGAATTTTGGGTCTTTCAGGGTATGATGCAGGACCTTCTTGGAGTATCAAAACTATTGCTAATGTTGACCCATTGACTGTCGGATTGAATCCTGCTTCAACAACTACTTGGACTGCATCATTCACAGGAACTTCAACAGGAAATACTGTGACATTTGTTAATGGTGGATTACCAGCACCAGTTTTAGCAAATTTCAACACTCAGTATAGATTATCTGATGGAAGTACTTCAAGTTTAGCTTTGGACTTCAATAGTAATCTTGACAATATTATGGA
>B570J29032_109957683_pt1 | contig 10366 bp, 12 predicted proteins | sample LakMenEpi16Nov12_FD_29032 | JGI IMG/M metagenome (IMG submission 29032)
GATCGAGAAAAGTACTCAGATGAGCGTCTATCCCAAGGACAGTTAATCTTAGATAAGGCAGGGGCCTCTGCCCTTTACTTCATGGCAGAAATCGCAACCCAGCTTTCAATTGTGGTAAGTGCGCAATCAAATTGGGTGTGAATGAAATCTTCTAGCGGCAGATAGTAGTAGTTATGAAGGCGAGGGTGTTTTGGCATTCTGCTATGGTAGCTCTAGATCTGACCTGCAGATCATAATTGCCTCAAAAAATGCACTGAGACTAGCCGGGTTTAGTCGGAGAAAATTATTCCTACGAGAAGGGTAAATTTCTTGCATCCTAGATCCTCAATCATATAATAATCCTATGGAATGTTCTGAAGATCACAATTTATTGAATGTTAAGTTCTGCCCACGATGTGGTGCAAAAGTTGTAAAGACAGTTAATTTTTGTGTAAACGGCCATCAGATGAAGAGCGATCAAAAGTTCTGTGCTGATTGTGGTGGAAAAATTGACTCTGGGCTCAAGTTTCAGGAAAAAATTGACAGGAACCTGTCCACGTTCAATAATAATTCAAGTCAAACAACTACAACAGTAAGCTCTTCTCAATTGCCATGGCCAAATGAAAATCCCAAGGTAGTAAATAATCAGAGTGGCATTTCACAGAATTCTAAAGTTACACTGATTGGTGTAGGGATTTTGATCTTGATAGTTTTTATTGCAACGTTAAGCGGTAGCAAGCCAGAACCGGTAACCGTGACAGTAGAAATGACTTTAGTCGACACAGAATGTTGGGAGATGAGCTGGGGTTACGGCGATATACCAAATGGCCAAGTGATTGTTTCCGTAGATGGGGTTGCTGCAGGATTCGGCAGTTACCCGCCAATAGGATCTTCATCAATCCTGGGCTGCAAATTTATAGCCTTCATTGGAGACGTGCCCCCTGACGGAGAAAGTTATTCAGTTTCTATGGCAAGTGGTAGGCGGGGTACAATCAATAACTCAAGAAGTGAGCTTGAGTCAAACTCGTGGACTTTCGAACTTTCTTTAGGATAGTTGGATCAAGTCCTTGTGAACCCTAAGTATCTGGCATAGAGTGGGCGATATCGATGAAATCGGAGAAAACAGTTTGCGCTTACTGCAAAGGAGCCTTGGATGACCTTAGAAGTCCTAGATGCCCAAATTGCAGTGCTAGGCACCACTTGCTCTGTTGGGAAGATTATGGCGGGTGTGCCCAATTTGCCTGTGCTGCTGGCCCGGAAGAAGCTAAATAAATGAACCCCCGGCAGAAAAGATTAGATAACGAGTATAGGGAACTGAGATCATCCTTTGACGCTGATCCGCTTGTAGAAATAATTGCAATCGGCCCGGTACCTGCTGAAAAATACCGAATCGTTTATAAAGTGCCTTCCTTGAGGTTAAATGGCAAAGGCCAACCGATAAAGGTTGACGCCACCGTCGTGGAAATTGAGTTGCCTCAGGGTTATCCAAAAATTCCACCGGTTGCACGAACAATTGCAGGTGACGTTGTATTCCATCCTAATTTCAATGCTACAAAGATTTGCTTAGCAGACCACTGGGCGCCATCTACACAGTTGGTTGATTTGATTAAGGAAATTGGCGAAATGTTGCAATGGCAAAAATTCAACATACGTTCGCCTTTAAATGCTCAAGCTGCACAGTGGAGTCAGGAACATAAAAGTGAAATTCCACTTGCAACACACAAAATTGGTGCTGGCAAAATTACTGTAAAGCTCAAATAATCGAGACAGGGGAAACGAGTGGATCAAGACAATCGAATCCGAATAACTCATTCTGATTTGGAAAGCAACGAAGTAACTAAGCGTGTGACAGAAATGGCCGAAGCACAAAAAATTGCACTCGTCCGGCCAATTGGGGATCCAAATCAGCTTTCCAGCAGTGGTGCGGGTACAAAAGCGATCATTTTCTTGTCTTTTTCTGGCTTGCTAGGAGGATTCATTGCATTTCTGATGATCAAGTTTGTTCTGTTAGGAGCATTGGCAGCAAGATCTGAGAACTCAACAACTTTCTCAAACCTGGGGTTTTCATTTTTACTTGCTTTTGCAATCGGGTTGACAGTGTCAATTTTAGATGCTTTGAGCACTAAGATTAATGCAAAGGTCATCAATGCGGCAGCAATTGCTATTCCGGCTTCGATAGTGCTTGGTTTAGCGCTAGGCACAATTGCAAATTTTTTCTATTCGAACACAATGCAGGATTTGTATAGCCAGGCCATTGAGAAAGTCAGCTCTGGGGAATCAGAAGAATCAGTAATGAATTGGCTTTCTTCGAGCACGCACTTCCCTAGAGGTATTGCTTGGTTAATCTGTGGAATAGCAGCAGGATTAACGGTCGGAGTCGCGTCAAAGTCCATGAAAAGAACTGGTTTGACCACAGGCGGCGGTGCCTTGGGTGGGTTTTTAGGTGGTTTCATATTTGATTTTTTCCCTGCCGATCTGGAGTGGGTTTCCCAAATGCTTGGTATTTGTTTAACAGGCATGCTCATCGGCTCTTCCATGGCGCTTCTTGAGCAAGCTGCTCGTACAAAATGGATAGAAATTGTGGCCGGTGGAATGGCGGGCAAGCAGTTTATTCTTTACAAGAACGACATATCTATTGGATCATCACCAACAGCAGATATAACACTCATCAAAGATGCTGCAGTTGCGCCTTTGCATGCTCGAATCTACTCTCAAGGGGGAAGAACAATACTCGAAAGCTTGAATCCTGGATTGCCTTGCTCAGTGGACGGCACTGTGGACATGCGGTTTTATTTAGTAGATACCTCAACAATCACACTGGGATCAACTCAAATAAGATTTAGAGAGCGAAAAAACCAAAAAAATCCAACTCAAGGTGTGGGGCAATTAAGTTAAGACATGTGCTTGTAAGCATATTTATCTCGCAAATAAATTTGTTTATTTGCCCGAGCGCTTATGCTCAAATTGATTTTATATCCAATGCGGTCAAAATTAATTGCAACGGGAGCCAAGGGGCTGGTTTTTGGTTAGAGGATCGCATTATTGCTACTGCCAAGCATGTTGTTGAAAAGTGCTTGACAGCTAATGTTGAAAATAATGATGGGTTGAATTTAAAGGTTACGCATATTGAATTCAGCAATGGGTTTGATATTGCCTATTTGATCGTAAGTAATAGTAGTAACTTAGTAAAATCGCCTATTATTTCAAAAGAACTCACCTCTTTAGGGCAAACGGTTTATGCTGTTGGGGCACCGATTGATGGTTTGGTCCTGTCACAAGGAAAATTAGTGGGTAAAATAAGAAATGAATTAGGTGATTGGCTTGAAATTAACATTCCTGCAGATAATGGAAATTCTGGGGGTCCAGTATTTTCAGATGCTGGTGTCGTCGGAATGCTTGTTTCAAAGGACATTAGCAGCCAGAGCATATATGCATACAGTATTGATTTTATTAGTAAGGACCTACTAGCAAACAAGCCAAATTTTGACTCGCGCTCGGGCAAATCAAAAGAATATGAAATTGGCTCAAATTCGCCCTTGCTAACCCAAGTTTTATCTGCCAGCATTATGTTTATGTTTGGAGTAGTTATAGGAATTACCATTGGGTACCACAAAGGAAAATCGCGTCGTGTTATGAGAAAGAGAATCAAAATATATGTGTAACCAAAAAGGAGCAAAATGTCAGATCTGGACCTAACAATCAAGGATGTAAGTGGCTCGCAACGTCATGATGTCACTGTACCCAGTGATGCACCGGCGCTGAAGATTATCGCAGCACTTGTTAATCAATTGAATCTTCCCGTGAATAGTCCGGACAACACACCAATGTCCTATAAATTTCATCACGAAGAGACTGGTCGCCAAATTAAAGATGATATGACTTTGTCCCAAGCAGGTGTGTCGACTGGTGACAGTTTGAGATTGGTACCTGAGATAGTTGCTGGCTAAGTTTTCATGAAAATTCTTGAATCGAGTAAGTATGATCGTCAAGAAAGAATTACCTGGTGGGATCAGTCTGCTTTAAGCTCCAGTAAAGTGCTGGTGGTTGGTGCAGGCGCACTAGGTAACGAAATTGTAAAAAACCTATCTCTTGTTGGTGTGGGTCATATAACAATTGTTGATATGGATTTGATAGAGCATACAAATTTAGCGAGATGTGTTTTTTTTCGACAGGGTGATGAAGGAAAATATAAAGCGGAAGTCTTAGCCAATTCTGCGAAAAATCTGAATTCAGATATCTCGACATCTTTTTTCTCGGTACCAGTTCAAAAATTGGGCAATGCTTTTCTCCAAAACTTTGATTTGGTCATCGCTGGCTTAGATAACAGAGAGGCAAGGATTTGGCTTGGGGCCAGTTTGAGAAGGCTTGGAAAAGTGTGGATAGATGGAGCAATCGAGGGATTGATGGGAAAGGTTCAAACTTTTACTCCAACAGGTCCCTGCTATGCATGCAGCATGACAGATGAGGAGTGGAAGATTCTTGCCCATCGCAGATCCTGTTCTCTATTGGGCATCGACGAAATGATTGGCGGACACACCCCTACAAATGCAACGACCTCTAGCATTATCGCTGGAATTGAAACACAGGAGGCAATCAAGTATCTAGTCGGTAAGTCAGAATTAGGTGCAATTGAAAATAAGATTTTCAGAATTATTGGTGAACAAATGGCAACTTTTTTATCTGTGGTGGATTTAGACGAAAACTGTCCATATCACGATGATATGGTGCTGCCGACAAAAGTTTATAAATTGCCGCGTACACTACTTGAGGTCTGGACTGAACTGAAGCTGGATAGCCAAGAGTATATTAGCTTTTATGATGACGTGGTTTTTATTGATCCCTGTACTAATTGTCATACCCCGCCGGAGTTAGGATACGCTGATCTAATGGCAAAAGTTGGAACCTGCAAGTCCTGTGGCGAGACTCGCCAGGATCGATCTTTTAATAGAGTGAGAAAGGATGATCTTGCGAGTCAAGTTTTTTTAAAGAAGGAATATTTTCCATACTCAAGTCTCATAAAGATTGAGTCTGAGAATCCATACACAGTAACACTGAAGGTCGACATAAATGAATAAGATAAATTTTGAAATTATTTGCTCTGAGGAATTACTGAAAAAGATCGAAGAGCATTGTTTTTCGCAGACCAGGACTGAAGTTGGCGGTTTCCTGATCGGTGAGATAAAAGATGGAAAATCAATAGTAACTCACGTGATTAAAGCCAAACATACGGTTGCTCAAATGACTCAGCTGACTTTTACCCATAAAACTTGGGACGCAGCTTTTGCTGAACGGGATAAAATTGCAGCAGGTTCGGAATTGATAGGTTGGTTCCACTCACACCCAAATTTCGGTGTTTTCTTATCGGATCACGATAAGTTTATACAAACTCAGTTCTTTGCTCAAGATGGCAAGGTAACTATTGTCGTGGATCCAATTAAAGGAAAGCGCGGCTGGTTTATATCGCAGGACAAAGAGGTAATCCCCTACGCAAAAGAGGAGGATACAACTCTTGAAAAACTTGGCTTGAGCGAAACAGATTCAGAGGTAAATATGATGGCAATTTCTGGTTCTAATAATAACTCAGGGGTTAGCATCGCAAAAGTAATGGTGGTTGCTGCTTTATTTTCCATTTTCTCAATGCTTGGAGGGTTCCTTTTGGCGAATACTGCCAACAATTCTGCAAATCAAATTGCAAACATCGAACGGGAAATTAGTGCGATTAAATATATTTTAGATAAAAATGGTTTATTGGTTGAACAGAAGATAATTGCAGAGACACCAGATCCAACTTCTACAAAGGTAGTGGAAACCCCTAAACCTGCTAGTCCAAAAGTTAGCAAAACACCAGCGGCACGTGAAAAATCCCCTTCACCTACAAAAGCGCCTTCAGTTGCTAAAAGTACATTCACTTGTTACAAAGGAAAAGAAGTCAAAACAATAACAACAAGTAGCGGGGGTTTGCAAAAATGTCCACCTGGTTATTCATTAGACAAGCCAGGGGTAAGTCCTGGAACCGCTTCACCAACCCCAACGAGCTCTCCGGTGGAGAGCTCACTACCAACACCAACGCCTGAATCTTCTTCTACATAAGAATCAAAATAAATCAGGTTCTCTATTGAAAAAAGTAAGTTGCAAGTATCTTTCAACTTCCAAACAGGTTTAACACAATGAATTACTGCGTCGAGTGTGGGTCAAGGCTTCAGGCTCAAGCTAAATTTTGTGTAAACTGCGGAATGCGGATTTCAGTTGAACAAACTAGTATTTATAAAGAAAGTTCGCGTTCTACTCCGTCTAAGTTATCAAGTTTGAAGAGCGAAGATGGCATCGGGAACCTTATAGCTCAAGTTAGTACCAGAATAAAACCAGTGTATGGCAAAGGTTTTAAAAAAAGTGAGCACTGTTTTAATTGTGGTGCAGAAAATAGTTCGGCGAAGAGATGTAAAACTTGCGATGCAAGTTGGAGTTAGAGAGGGTGCATAATGGGTTTTCGAAGAGGTTCTGGTAGTGAAAAATTGCTCAATTGTGTTGCTTGTGATCAACCAATGGCCTTGGACGCTGAATTTTGTTCCGAGTGTGGTGCAAAAAGAGCAATAGCTACAGGATATGAAAAACATGAAACTGAAGCAGATCCAAAACCTATGGTGGAGGAAACTGCAAAAAAATCACAGGTTATAAATAGAAAATTACCTAGTATTCGAATTAAGCTAGGAAAACAAAATGAGATTTTCAATAGTCTTCTCACAAGGAAAAGACAATCTATTTTTATTTCGGCTATCAGCATGCTTTTTATTGCCTCATATGTTCTTATCCAGACTATAATTTTTAGCTCACAAACAACTGAAAAAATTTCTGAGTTGTACATCGGATTTGTCGCTAGTCGGGATTTAGATGCAATAAATTCTAATCCTACACTTTTTCCAAACCCCAATAATTTTTCTATTTTGCCGTTTGACTATCAAAAGTGGGACGAGGTCGGCCAGGTTTCGTGGAAAACTGAGGCCCGATGGAATGGTTGGAATGGTCGTGCTACAGTCAATTTCGTACCTGAAATAAATGGCCAACTTGATTACACAAAACAAATTAATGTAAATCTAAAAGCCAAATACCAATCAAAAGCCTTAATGTTCAGAGAACTTCTTTGGGAAGTATCAACTCCAATCGCAACTTTGGTACCATCTAGTCAAATTGATGCCAACCAAAAGATTTACCTAAATGGTGAGGCTGCTGGAACATCAGAATCTAAATTCTTGACTAATGCTGAGTATGCAGTGTTTCCCGGACCCTACATATTCAAGTTAGTAGGGGAGGGCTTTACAAAACAGCGGGTTACTAGCTTTTTTATTGGTTCAACTGGAGAAAATAAATTATCATTTGAAGCGTTGTCTTATGAATTGAGTAGCTCTCAAAATAATTCTGCGACAAATCAAATTAAGAACATTCTTAACACTTGTTTGAAGAGAAAATGTTCAGATCTACCCAAATTAAGCCAATGGGATTTTGATTTCAGCAATCAACCTACGAATTATTTGTACACAGATTATTTTATCTATAGCTGGGGCAGTACAGCGCAATGTGAGCCTGCCCAGTACCTGATTGACTCTGCGGATTCAGCTTCTTTGACTATGAAATGTACTGCTACGGCAAGTGCTTCAGTAAAATGGATGCTTTATAAAATCCTTTTTACTACCTATTATGATCTAGGTTATGACTACAATACTTTTAATTTAACAATTTCGGCTGACATACAACCACTCAGCAACACAGGGTCAGTAAAAGTAAGTAATGTGCAGATAATTGATTAACTCAAATTAAAATCTAAATCAATTTGATATGGGGGTTCATTTCCTAGATCTACCGTGTATACCTCACTCTGCGCAAATGGAAACTTGACATATACATTCACTTCTCCCCCGGTGAATTCACCTTTAAGCATTAGCAGGGGTTGAAAAGAACATTTTGAATAATTAAACGAAGTGGCATTGCCCAGTTTTACATCACCTAGCAATACGCCACTTACTGTGCTTACAAAAAGAGTAGAGTTAGACATCCCAGGATAAGATGATTCATTGGTGCAGTCCTCGCCCGATTTATTACCCTTTGTATATGATTCTCTATAGCGTTCGCTGGTAATCTCAACCTGAAATTGAATAATGTTTTCTTGTGCTGTCTGAATATTTGTTGTGAGCCGATTAGAAAATGTTAGAAGATAGAAAATTGTAATTACAGATACTAATAAGAGTATAAAGAATATTTGAACATTTATTTGTGGTTTATCTTTACTAGTTGTCATGCTTGCATTACTTGCAGCAGTAATGTCCTGTGATTCTTTTTTACGAGATTTAGAGTGTCTTTTTGACTTATTTACTCTCTTGTCTTCTTTACTAGTTTCCGTCAATTAAAGGTTTCCAAATCATTATGACCAATAAAATTCATAACGTGACTATACAGCCAACATGTGAATTTTACAAGCATCTTGATTAATGGTATTAGAAATTTATCTTGGTTGTTTAGGCATACTTTGCTAAGTTGATTTCTCACGAATAGAACGTGATGCATGATTATGGCAACCCTACGAAGACTTTGCTTTATCTAAAATTTTTTCACAAGCCGAGATTCTTTTGAATACAGCCAGATCAATAACCAATAGTAATTCAGTGTCTCTGAAGAGAATAGGACTCGGATCTTGCTTTGTTTCCAAGACACCAGTAAAGTTACGGTATGCGCGGTGTGGTTGAGCAAAACAAGAATCAAGACAAATCAAACTTGTATCGGCATCGATTTATCAGCGCAGTTATTTTTTCAATTTTAATTTGTTTAAGCTCTACTCAGTCAGTCTTCGGCGCTCTACCTTGGACTTCAACTATAGATACATATAATCCACCGGGAATATCACCTCTATATGACGCTCGATCAATAGAATTAAGGACTTTCCCAAGTAATCCGAACGACTTATATTTTTTTATGGATCTGGCCACAACTGTTCCAGCTAATTTATTTAATGTGCCTGGTAAAAAACCTTGGGCTCTAATATCAATTTATTTCACGAAGCCTGCCACACTGGGTGGAAATTCTGAAAACATTAGAATTTATGTGCCAAGTAATTTTAACCAAAATTTGCAATACAACAAATACTCGACTAAAATTGCTGCTGCTGTACCGAATTCAGATGGATCTACTAAACAATCTTTAAACCATTGTGATCCGAGGATCTATGCTGACGTGGATACTTATTCTTGGCTGGGGTTTGTGATCAACAAAGCCTGTGCAGGGATTCCTGATAGTTTTTGGGTAGCGGGCTACATAACTGATGACGCAAATGGATCAACTTATGATTTCGCACCGACTGTAGCCGAATTTGTTTCAATTACAAGTTCACCCGTTGTTCCAACCCCTACTCCAACACCTACACAATCAGTTAAAAAATTTCAAGTGCTGAATTGGGATTCTCTTGCAAAATCCTATCCTTTATCAAAAAATGAGATTAGTTTTTCTATATATTCATACTCTGGTCTACCACTAACTGGTCAAAGCCTTGACTCTAGTGTTTGTGACATATATTTAGTTGAGGATATTGCTAACGTAATTTTTAACGCAGCAGGTGATTGTGAATTATCTTTCTTTCAAGAGGGTAATTATGAATGGACTGAAATTACTGAGTACATATCATTTCAAATCTTAGCGAATCCCAAAAAAAGTAAACCACAGGTTTCTTCAACGCCTAGCAAAAAGCCATCAGTCTCTGGTTCTGCTTCTGGATCAAGCGGTTCTAAAAGTGGAAGTTCAACCGGAGAAGTTTCAGGAAGTATAACTGGGGGTTCAGCTGCTAAAAAAACAACAATTACTTGTATGAAGGGGAGTTCAATTAAAAAAATTACTGATGTAAAACCTGTCTGCCCCGCTGGTTACAAAAAGAAATAACTTAGATAAAACCTAACTTAAATTAGTGGAAGAAAGAGCAATCCCGCATACCATCAGTGAGCAAGAGTAGTTTTAAGGGCACGCAAACTATGTTAGTAAATAACTCAGGCTTTGCAATCAACTTATTTGCCTTATTCCTCTACTCCTATGAAAAGGGAATTCCTGCCACCATCAAAGCGATAAAGGCTGAGTTAGCAGAGGGTGCTACAGATAAACCAAAGCTGGTGTTACCGCCGAGCGTTAAGGGGATAGGAGCTTAACTAATTTATAAGCGGCTGTTTATTTCGCTTACTTGAGGCACCCTTCGCAAGCACCAGAATTGCGATCAAAGCGAGCGTGACAAGCAGGAATTTCATAAGAATAAGCCTACCTCTACTCATTGTCAGTGGCAGGTAGCAGACTGCGGTCATGAATGAAGAAGAGATGAGATATCGAGTCACTGCAGTAGTTACAAGCACTCTGCAAATAG
>B570J29032_109957681_pt1 | contig 10363 bp, 9 predicted proteins | sample LakMenEpi16Nov12_FD_29032 | JGI IMG/M metagenome (IMG submission 29032)
AAAAGAACTAAAAGGTAAACGTGTTTTTATATCTTATGAGTCTTCTTCATTAGGAGATGGATTATCTTGGATACCATATTGTGAAGAATTTAGAAAGAAATATCAATGTGAAGTCATTGTTTCTACTTTTCATAATTTCTTATATGAGAAAGCATACCCAAATTTAAAATTTGTACCAAGAGGTACGGTAGTAAATAATATTACTGCAATGTATAATTTAGGATGGTTTTATGATAAGAAAAAAGAACCAACTCATCCAGCTACTATACCATTACAACAAGCTGCATCAAATATTTTATATTTAGAACACAAAGAAATTAAACCTGAAATTCATTTTGAAGTAGGCAAAAGACCTATGGATAATAAATATGTAGCAATATCTACAAGGTCTACTGCACAATGTAAACATTGGTATTATTGGGATGGATTAGTTAAAATGCTTATTGATAGTGGGTATCAGGTAGTTGAACTATCTAAAGATTATGACAAGATTGATGGAGTAATATACCCAGAAGAAAAAGACTTACATTCAGTAATTAACTATTTACATCATTCTGAATTTTATATAGGTCTATCAAGTGGAATATCTTGGCTTAGTTGGGCAGTTGGAAAGAAAGTATATATGATTTCAAACTTCACCGAAGAAGACCACGAGTTTCAATCTAATTGCATTAGAATTAACAATACCAAAGTATGTAATTCTTGTTGGAATAACTCACTATTTAAATTTAATAAAGGCGACTGGTGGTGGTGTCCAGAACATGAAGGAACAGATAGACATTTTGAATGCCACAAGTCTATTTCTGCTCAAGATGTTTTTTCTCACCTTTCTCTAAGCCATAGTTGATGTACTTATACCAAATTCTTTCGTGAATATAATATTGAATCGGCTTGTAGAGGAGTTCAGCGATACCAAAGGCTGCACCAACTTTTATTGAACCAGTTGCTACTAACATTATAGTAAACCCCACCAAAGTGCTTATTAATCGGTAACTGATAGTTTTAGCTAAATGTCTTTTTTTACTTACTATCATAACTTGCCTTCTAATTTCATTTGTTCTCTAATCTTAGTAGCTGAAATATCATGTACATCTTGTGGAGGTACGTGTTCAATAACATCATATCCAATCCCCCTACCTATATTAACTGATTCAATATCTGGTATAATCATCAAGGCTACTCTACCTTGTTCTATCAAATCAGCGAGCTGCATATTCAAATTATCAAAAATATCAAAAGCAGACCATGGATTCTTGTCGTCTGTTTCTACGTGCCTAATACACAATAAAACATTTTTCCCTTCATTCAATCTTTGGTCAATAAGCCACCTATGACCATCATGCCAAGGTTGCCATCTACCGATAAACATTGAATACTTTTTGTCTGTTGATGAAGTTTCTGCTACTGCTTTAGCCAAGTAATTTTGCATATTTTATGATTTTGTTTATACAATCGGTCATTGTTTCTTTAGATGTATTTAGATGTAAAATTTTTTCATCTTCAGTTGGTTCATCAAAATCAGAAACGTGAAAAGACTCCCTTCCTCTTTCTCCTTCGTATGTTAGATAAACCCAGCAAATATCTTTATTTAAAGAATTTAAATAATCTCTAGCCTCCTTGTATGGATATACCAAAGACATAATTACATCATCCCCAATCTGGTTGATAAATGTTGCTATATCACTTGCCCTATTTAAATTTTTTAATCTACCTTCTTTACTGTAATCCTTATTGATGAATATTTCTCTTAATTTATCACCATCAATGTGAATTGAAGTATATCTAATCTTCATAATCTCATCAGCCAAAGTCGTTTTTCCAGAATTAGGCTGCCCAAACAGTACTAAAATCATATTGAATTGAGTATTTCATTTACATTAAAAATTTCTGACAAATCATTATATGGGCACTCGTGAACAACCCCATCAAATTGATACTCAAAAATATATGAGTCAATCATTTTATTTGTTCCATTAGGCTCATTAGCAACAATATTTTTATGTATTTTATAGCCATAATTATTTGGAGATGTACCAACCCACAAAACAGTTGATGGTAGTCCCATCCCAGCAGCTGCGTGTTGTAGAAACGAATCTATTAAAATTCTTTTTTCTGAAGCTGCTAGAATAGAAAGTAGCTCAAAATTGCTAGTTTGATGTGTTATATGTTCAACGTTTGGTAAAAGTTGAGTATTAGGTTTTGTAATTTGAATTATGTGATAATGTTGGGAATATTTTTCTGTTATTGCGTGTGCTACGTGAAAAGGCATGTCCCTTGTCCATGAATATCCATTATTAGAATTTAATCCTCCACCATTCGTCTGTATCAACATAACTGGTTTTTGTCTGATATATGCTGATACCATAGTTTTTTGAATTGCATTAGGATAAAATTGAGGTGTCTGAAATTTATATTCTAAACCCAAAATATCGCACCAGCTTGCAATTACGTGCTTGTGTTGTGTAATGTGACCAGATTGAAAGTAAGGCTCTTGTCTAAATATTATTGTGTCTTTATCTTTAATAAAATCATCATAGAAGTATTGTGTACTTCCAACACGATAAACCCTATGTACAAAAGGATTATTTAAAAATATTTCTGGATATGAAACCACCAAAATTAGTTTCCTATCTGCATATTTTTGTGATAAGTCTTGTATTAGAGCAGTCGCAGCAATATTTTTACCTAAACCACCTTCAATATGCCAAATTAAAAACTTATCCTTTGATTTAGGTGGTTGATAACCAACAATCATATTTTATACATTAAGTCGTTGAAAAACCACTTGTAGCTATCTTCTATAATTTTACAAGCATTAGGACCAAGTACTTCCCTAAAGTCATCTTTTACTGGTTCTACTTTGCCCCTTATGATATGGTCTCCAAATATACCAAACCACCTATCATCTTCGTGGGTAACTTGCTCTACGTTGTTAAAGTCGTGGTTAAAGTATGGCAATTCTAAATAATCATATACTCTTCTCATTTCCCTTTCAGGATTTAAACACAACTCCTCAAATTTTATAAATAGTATATTTTGGTGAGTCCCATCAACAAGTACCTGATACAACCTATCCAGAGATGGTCCTATTGGTGGATTATTTGACCAAGTAACTATCCGCTTATCAGTAGTTGTACCAGTCAAATCTCCCCAATTAGCTATGTTTGTTTCAACTAATGGGTTATTCCTATACTTCTTCTCTAATGAAGCGTAAATAGCCCTTATATCCCTAATCATGCAGATTATTTTTGGATTAGGGTCAAACTCGTTTATGAAACGATATTCCATTCCCCAACCCCTAGATTTTTCTACGACATAGGGTTTTTCTGTAATATTATTATAAAAGCCATAAATACCCCCTTTTAAATATCCCCTGAAACCATTTTCCATAGTTTTTGGGTCTTGTGCTTTAAACTCTAAACCATTTGAAAAATAGGTTCTTGATTGCGTTAGAAGCTCAAAAAGCCCTGATGTTGGGGTTGTATGAAAATCAGGATTTTGACCCAAAATATTTTGAATCAAAGTGCTTCCAGCTCTGGGTAAAGAGCTGTTGTAGAAAATTTTTTTTATCATTTTTATGGTTATTTTTTGTTAAAATATAAATTATCCTACGACAATATCATTTTCAACATATTCAACTACTGTTGTGCCTTGCTGTATAGCTATTTGGTTCAATATATACGTGTCATCTGTTCCCCAATTTTGTATTGTAGAACCTGATAATGTACATGTATTTGTTAGAAAAGTTGTAAATGTAGTTTTATTGGTTTCTTCATCAGTAATAAAATTCCCATAATAAATTGAGAAGTTTACAGTATTATCTCCTAATCTATATGGATTTGCAATTGCAGTCATGTACTGTGCAAAAGATGTCTGCAAATCAAAAGGTCCGTTTAAATTTGCTATGATTGCTTCAGGGAGAATTTTTCCAAATAACATTTTATATTTTTTTAGCGTTAAAAAATCCACATGTTTTAGACCAAGAGGCTTCTTCTATGTAAACACTAAATCCATTATCTTCTAAAAACCTTTTAAGTCCTTGTCTATCAAAGTTATAACCATTTATTTGATTTTGTTCAAGTTCATGAAATTCTCCTGAAATTTCCAAAATCTTATATAGTTGTTTTGAGGTATACAAAACTGGATATTCTGAACCCTCAATATCTACCTTTAAAAATCTAACTTGCTGAAAATCAGACAATATTGTATCTAATTTTTTTGTATTTACATTTACTATTTGTGTATTTACGTTGTCATGTTTAACTATCGTTCCCATTCCAGTGTTCCAGTCCACAATATTTGCATTAAATTCTATGAAATTATCATCAGAATCTGACCTCCAAACTGCCAAATTCTCTAAATTAATATTTGTAGATTTTAAGTTTTCAAGTGCTATTTCATAATTGTACTTCATAGCTTCAAATGAAAATATTCTACGAGAACCTTTCTTGTAGGCTAGTAGAGAAAATGAACCTATATGACAACCTAAATCTACAACAACATCACTCTCTTGAAATCTTGTTAGGTTATATTCATTTTCTACAAAACAAGACTGAAATATACTTTTATCCCAACTGTTTCTCGTTGTGAAATTATTTTGTTTTAGTAATATGTCAGTGAGGTAGTTTTTCCATTCTAAAATCCTTGTATCCCAATTGAAACTTTGATTATAGATTATTTTCTGTACATCTAACTTATTTGAAAGTTTTTGTCTTTTTATAGCTTCTATTTCTTGAAACAAGATTTCACAAAATTTTTGTGCATGTGCTTCTTTGTTTTCTAAATATGTATAAAGATTAGCCCATCCTTCAGTAGTTTCAGGTAATGCACCTAAATTTGAACATATTACAGATAAACCATTACAAAGTGCTTCTATTACTGCAATACAAGAGGTTTCTTCGAATGTAGATGGATATGCCATTATGTGAAACGTACCTAATTCTTGCCTAAGTATTTCATTTGAAACTGAACCTCTATAAACTATATTTGGTAAGGATTTACACAATTCGTACAAGTGTTCGTATTTGTAATCCTCACTATCTGCAAACTCTTTTCCATATATTTTACAACTTGAAAAAACATGCAATTCACAATCAGTGGGACTTAATATTTCCCAAGCTCTTAATAGCACATCTAATCCCCTATATGGTGTAGATGTATAACATATTTTAATTTTATCAGATGGCTTTTCTTGATTGACTACTTCTATACATGCGTTTTTTATAACTTTTGACTTATATCCATATACATTATAGATTTTTCTAAACTGTTCAGACTGCCAATTTGAAACAAATACAAAATTGTCAACCTTATCAAGCAATTCTCGATTTGACATCCAAGAAATAGCTGGTTGGTCATAAGAAAGCTGATTCCAAAATATTGTAATTTTTGAAAAATCTGCTTGTGAGATGTAATTAAATATGGAAAAATGCTCTTTATAAGCATCTGGCAGCCTTTTCATTAACTCATTGTACATGAGTTCTGTGCCGCCCATCGGTTTATCAAACATATTGGTTATTTTTAAAGTAGTTCATCAGATTCCCTTCGTATTTCTTAACTCCAATATGATTTATTGTTATTGAAGGGTCAATCCATACCTTATAACCTAGACTTTTCCATTTTTTGCAAAGAATATAATCTTCAGAAATTAAGTCCCCATTTTCAACTTTTATATCAAAAATCATTCTTTCTTCTTCCCCTTGACTAAGATATTTTTCTCCTAAGTTCCAAAGTTGCCTTAATGCAAATTTTGATAGTTTCATGAACCCAGTACCTACTGCATCTACTTCAATTAATTCTTTATCTTCTGACCATTTTAATTTTGGGTCAACTATCTTGACAGTATAATCGTCTTTTATTGTTTTTTTTACCAAAGCTGCACCTACTAAGGGTTCTGGTCTTTCTATAATCCTAAAAAACCATTCTGGCTCCCATTCAACATCGCTATCTATAAAAAAAAGATAGTCGTAGTCGCCTTCGATTGCAATTTTAAATAGTGAATTTCTAGCCCTTTGTACTAAGGAGTCGTAGCTTGTATAGATAGCATGTACATCTACGTTTTTTTTGTAGGACATTTTAATAGTGTTCAGTAAGCTATTTGCAAACCAAACATCTACCTTGCCGTCATAACAAGGTGTGCCAATAAGTATTTTCTGCATGGGAGAAAATTACTAATGATTTTGGAATTTAACAACTTTTTTAGTGTTATGCTGGTCTCAAAGCGAAAGTTGCAGCTACCCAATTTGAATCAGCACCACCGCCAAAAATTCCAGCATTTTCTGCACCAGCTGGTGATTTTAGCCTATATGCTGGTGCTAATGACCCATTAGTTATTCTTTCGTTTCGCACTAACGTAAAGTTAGTAGGGGCAGTAATTGCAATATTTTGCCTTTGGAATGCTATAACTACAACCATAGAATTATTTGTTGTAGTTGTTATAGATGGTGGGTCTGCTTCATCTCTATCATCTGTGGCGATTGCTGGTGGTGTAACATCCAAAAGTGTCGTAGTATTAACCCCTCTAAAAGCAAAAGCAATAGTTACAGATGTACCTGATAAGTTTGTTGCTGTTGTATCTGGTGTTGCCCCCATTCTTTTATATGACCAACGGTATCTAACAGTATTTGAAGTGCCAGTTTGACCATTTGTCCAGCCAGTATTAGGCAAGGTTACAGTTGTAGTTGGACTCATGGTACAGATAATAACAACATCGTTTTGTTGTAATCCACTTGGTAAGGTAATACTTGTTCCAGTAGTTGTTGTAGAACCTAAGAAAGTAATACCAGCTGGTGCTGCTGTTGTAGTCGTTGTTGTCGTACTAGTTGTAGTAGTAGTTGTTGTAGGAGCAGCAGTCGTTGTTGTGGTTGTAGTAGTTGTTGTTGTTCCTCCTCCACTTTGAGTATAACCATACCAGTCGCTAAAAGCAAAAGGAGCAGTCTGATTTAATGTACCAAGCTGACCAGCAATATATACCAATGAACCAACTTGAGGTGTAACTGCACCAGCTAATTGTGAATTAGCTTGAGTTGAAGTCCTACCAAGTTCGGTATTAAATTGGCTTATTGACAAAGGACCTGATACTGGAATTGCCATAGACTTATTTCAATTTAACTTTTATAAATTGCTCTATGTTCTCAATTTTTATGTTTTGTTCCTTGATAGCCTGAATCAACAAAGGAATGATTTTTTCATATTTCACTGCTTTGTACCCATTATTTCTAATTGTTACAACTTCTGGAAGCACTTTTTCAATTTCTTGAGCAATTACACCAACATCATGACCTTCATAGCCATGTATCTCTGTATTTGGTATCCAATCAAACTCATAACCACCAATTTCTAACACTTTATTTACTGCATCAGCTATTGGAGTTACGTTTGTTTTAAAGTTTCTATCAGATGTTGAAAACGCAACAACATCATTTGAGGCATCAATTCTACCTACTGTTCCTGATGGAGTAATTGCACCTACTGATAATGAACCACTAAAGTTAGCATTACCAGTAATATTATTTTGAGTACCATTCCACTGGAATCTTGTGTTACCAGCACCATCAGCCAATACAACATTATTATTTGTACCAGCTGCAAGAAATACATTACCACCGATTACAGTATTACAAGAACCAGTAGTAACTGCACAAGCAGCACAAGCACCAATTGCAGTATTAAAACAACCAGTTGTTGCCAAATATAATGCTCTATCACCAACCGCTATATTTTTACCGCCTGATGTATTTGCTCTTAAGGCATTAACACCTATCGCAGTATTATATTGCCCAGTTGTGTTTTGACGTAATGTACTTCCACCTACACCAGTGTTTCCACGACCAGTAGTATTTGAATTGAGTGAATAAGCTCCAATTCCAATAGTATCATACGCAGTTGTATTTGCTCTTAGTGCGTATGCTCCAACTGCTATATTTCTTACTCCAGTAGTATTTGCACACAGAGCAAAATGTCCAATTGCTACGTTGAAGATACCAGTTGTATTTAAAAATAAAGCACCCCTACCTACGGCAGTATTACAAGAACCAGAAGTATTATTACCCAAAGCACTGCCACCTACCGCAGTATTTGCACAACCAGTCGTATTAAGTGTTAAAGAAAAATTACCAATGGATGTATTATAATTACCGATTGTATTAGTACATAATGCACTTAAACCAACTGCTAGGTTTATGCAACCCGAAGTGTTTAACCTCATTGCACTTGAACCTACGGCAGTATTACAAGAACCAGTAGTATTACTACCCAAAGCATTTGTGCCTACTGCCACATTGAACGTACCTATTGTATTTGAACACAAAGAATAAGAACCTAATGATACGTTTGCTACTCCAGTTGTGTTTGCTCTTAAAGCAGCTTGACCAATAGCAGTATTGTCTGTACCAATTGTATTAGATTCAAGTGCTCTTGTTCCGACAGCCGTATTATCAGTTCCAGTAGTATTTGCAAATAAAGCACGATGACCTACTGCTGTGCTAGCAGTTGCAGATGTAGAACCAAAATTTTGACAATATAATGCAGCATTTCCAACAGCAGTATTAAAAAGACCACTTCGGTTATTGACTAATGCACTATTTCCTAAAGCCGTATTATTAGAACCAGTAGTATTAAATCGTAGAGAATTAAGACCTACACCTATGTTTGAACAACCATTAGTATTATCAAATAAAGATGAATTACCTAGTGAAATATTATATGAACCACTAGTATTATTATATAATCCACCAACTCCGATAGCAACATTATTTCTTCCACTTGTATTACGGCAAAGTGCAATATTGCCTATTGCCAAATTATTATAACCTATTGTATTGGTTGTTAAAGCATTACTACCAATAGCTATGTTCCGATAACCAGTAGTACTCGAACTTAGAGCATTATATCCTATTGCTATACTTGCGTTTGCCGAAGTCGTTCCAAAGTTAAAAGTACGTAGAGCATTTGCACCTATTGCAACATTAAATCCACCAGTTGTATTTGCACATAAACTATAAGAGCCTAATGCAGTATTCTCACTACCAGAAGTATTACTATCAAGAGAAAAATGACCTACCGCAGTATTATCAATTCCAGTTGAGTTTAGTGCAAGAGCACAGAATCCTATTGCAGTATTTCTCGTACCAGTAGTGTTGACTTCGAGAGATAAATGACCTAATGATGTATTTACACCAGTTGAATTTATTCTTTGTGAGCTATTTCCAACTGCAACACCACCTAACGCAGATATATTTGCAGAAGCTAATGAACAATATCCAATAGCAACATTACAGCTTTGGTTTGTCCCTGACCTCAAAGCAAATTGACCAATAGCTATGTTCCTTATACCACTTCCACTCTGACACATAGCACCAGTACCCACAATAGTATTGCCAACGGCTGTGGTACTCAATCTTAATGCTTGATTACCAATTGCTATGTTATTAGAACCAGAATTATTAGTACATAATGCTTGTGAACCAACTGCGACATTATTATTACCAGTAGTGTTACAACGTAAAGCATTTGCACCTACCGCTACTGGAGCAGTAGCAGAAGTATTAGTTTGACTATTAGAGCCTAATGCAGCAAAACCTAAAGCAGTTAAATAACTGCCCCTATTACCAGCTAAATTACCTACCGCAGTACTATACGAGCCACTAGCATTAGCGGTAGAACCAAGTGCTGACCTTCCTATTGCAATATTATAATTTCCAGTAAAACTATATTGTAAGGCTTGAAAACCTATGCCAATATTAAAACTTCCTGAAGTATTATTATATAGTGACTTACTACCAACAGATGTATTAAAACTACCAGTAGTAGTCCTACTTAAAGTACACGAACCAATTGCTGTGTTATAACCTTGAGCAATAGTATAATCTCCAGTAAAACAATTTAATGTATTTCTACCTAATGCAACATTGCTAACATTTCTATTTGACCCAGCTCCACCAAAACCCACTCTAACACCATTCGTTCCACTTAAATTAACACACAAGTCTAAATTAGTCATTTGACAAGTGCCACTAGTACCTAGTGATGATGCTGTATCAAAGTATGCGACATAGTTTTGTACCCCTGAAACTGACCCTGAAACCCCTGATGTACCAGCAGTACCAGCTGCACCAGTATTACCAGATGTACCTGAAGAACCACTAGTTCCGCTTGTTCCAGAAGAGCCAGATGTGCCTGAAGTTCCACTTGAACCTGAAGTTCCTGATGTACCACTAGAACCACTTGTTCCAGCAGTTGCAGATGTACCAGCAGTTGCGTTTACACCAGAAGTTCCTGATGAGCCGCTTGTTCCAGCAGTTGCAGAAGTACCAGAAGTTGCAGATGTACCTGAAGTACCTTTTGTTCCAGATGTTCCACTAGA
>B570J29032_109957680_pt1 | contig 10362 bp, 7 predicted proteins | sample LakMenEpi16Nov12_FD_29032 | JGI IMG/M metagenome (IMG submission 29032)
GGAGGCATCATGACACCGACGGCCTTTGCCAAAGCTGCCGAAATTCCCCTGGTTCGGCTCGACGGTTTGGTTCGCCAAATCGCCAGGGTCCTGAACGTCGATGGATACGAGATCCTTACGCTCGACCGCACCGAGAATCGCATGGAGCTCAACGTCACTAAGCTCAAAAGACAGTTTGATCTGTGATGGATTGAGGTGATTGAGCATGGCATACGCAACATTTGAAGATTTGGAGGTTTGGAAGAGGTCGTGCAATCTTGCCGTGTGCGTGTATCGGGCGTTGCAGACTGCACGGGATTTCGGACTTCGAGATCAGATGCAACGTGCTGCTGTGGTGATCGCATCCAACATGGCAGAAGGCTCGGAACGCCCGCCCAAAGACTCCAAGCGTTTTCTGCGGATTGATAGCGGTTCAGCAGCCGAACTGCGAACCCAAGCCTACATCGCGGCGAAGGTGGGTGTACTCACTAACGAACAAATGCATCACGTCGTCGACGAAACCAAGGGGATCGGCCGAATGCTCACAGGCCTTGCCAAGTCACTAAAAACCGAAAACTGAAAACCTTAAACCGAAAACCGCTATGGATATCAGCCCCGAACGACGACGCGAAATCATTGCTGCCCTCCGAAAGGGGACCGTGCCGCAGCGTGGACTCGATTTTCTCGCCGTCGGCCTGCAACGCTATGAGAAAGTCATCACCGAGGAACTGGACGATGTCGCCGGTGGTAGCGCGATTTTCAAAGCGGTGCGGGGCGAGTACGGCTGCGGCAAGACGTTTTTCGCCCGTTGGATCCAGGAGTACGCCAAGAAGAAAGGCTTCGCAACCGCCGAGGTGCAAATCTCTGAAACCGAGACACCATTGCATCGCCTGGAAACCGTCTACCGCCGCGCGATGGAGCAGCTCTCGACGCCCGACTGTTTTCTCGGGGCGTTTCGATCGGTGATTGACGGTTGGTTCTACGGCTTGGAGGAAGATGTCCTGGCCGAAGGGTCGATCGATCCAGGGGATGAGAAAGCCCTGGCTGACCGTGCAGATGAACTGCTGGAGCAGCGGCTGGGTGAGATCACCCGTGCAACTCCGCAGTTTGCCGCAGCCCTGCGTGCCTATCGAATCTCGCAGCGTGCCGGAGATCATGCCACCGCCGAAGGCTTAGCAGGTTGGCTGGCGGGACAGCCTCACATTGCAGCGTCTCTGAAACGAGAAGCAGGTATCAAGGGTGATGTCGACCACTTTGCCGCGCTCAGCTTCCTGCGAGGCTTGCTGTTGATCTTGAAGGATTCGGGGTACGCTGGGCTGGTACTGGTCCTCGACGAGATCGAAACGATTCAGCGTGTTCGCTCTGACGTACGCGAGAAGGGACTCAATGCCCTCCGGCAACTGATTGACGACATCGATGGCGGCCGATTCCCAGGCTTGTATCTCGTCATCACCGGGACGCCAGCCTTCTATGACGGCCCACAAGGCATCCAGCGGCTTGAACCACTGGCTCAGCGACTGCATGTCGACTTCCAAACCGATGCACGTTTCGATAACCCACGGGCCGTACAGCTACGCTTGACCACGTTTGATCATCAGCGGTTGGTTGAGGTGGGGACGAAAGTGCGAGAGTTGTTCACGGCGGATTGCCTGGCTCCGGATCGTGTACGGTCACTTGCCGACGCCGAGTACATCGAATCGTTGGCGAGATCACTCACGGGCAAGCTGGGAGGCAAGACGGGGATCGCACCGCGTTTGTTTCTCAAAAAGCTGGTGGCGGACGTGCTCGATCGAGTCGACCAGTTCGATGACTTCGATCCCCGCAAAGATTATCAACTGACGGTGACCAGCAACGAGATGACCTCCGTAGAACGTGAGGCCCAAGCGCAAAACGTCAATGACATCGAGCTAGACCTGTGAGCGCCTTCGACCGACTCCACCCAGCACTACAGCACCACATCGTCAATTCGCTCGGCTGGAGAGAGTTGCGAGAGGTTCAGTCGTTGTCGATTGAGGCGTTTTTGACCGGCGCGAACTTGGTGATCCTCGCGCCCACTGCAGGAGGAAAAACCGAGTCGGCATTCTTCCCCGTAATCTCCCAGATGCTCGAAGAGGCTTGGTCGGGCAATTCGATCCTTTACGTCAGCCCGATCAAGGCACTGCTGAACAACCAGGAACAGCGGCTCGACAAGTATCTGCGGCTGGTCGGACGGCGGGCTGCCCTTTGGCATGGGGATACGTCCCAGGGCGAACGCAAACGAATCATCGCCGAGCAACCGGATTGCCTGCTGACGACGCCCGAGTCGCTCGAAGTTCTGCTGGTTTCGCAGAAGGTCGACCATCATCGATTTTTCAGCGATGTACGGGTGGTGGTCATTGACGAGCTGCATGCGTTTGCTGGCGATGACCGAGGTTGGCATTTGCTCTCGGTCTTTGAACGCATCGGAAAGATCGCCGGTCGAGACATTCAGCGGATCGGCCTGTCGGCGACCGTTGGCAATCCCCCGGAGATGTTGAGCTGGTTGTCATCGGGTTCGGATCGACCTCAACAAGTCGTTTGGCCTAAGAGCACCGATACCAAGACACCCGACGTCCAGTTGGACTATGTTGGCTCGCTCGCCAACGCGGCCCGAGTGATCAGCCTGCTGCATCAAGGCGAGAAGCGATTGGTCTTCTGCGACAGTCGTTCTCGGGTGGAGCAGTTGTCGGTGATGCTGCGGCAGGCGGGTGTCGACACGTTCGTCTCCCACAGCTCGCTCGGGCTCGATGAACGGCGGCAGGCAGAGGAGGCGTTCGCTCAGCGGCAGAACTGTGTCATCGTGGCCACCAGCTCATTGGAACTAGGGCTGGATGTCGGCGATCTCGACCGCGTGATTCAGATCGATGCCCCCGGCACGGTGTCTTCCTTCCTGCAACGCATGGGACGCACCGGTCGCCGAGCGAACACGAATCGCAATTGCCTGTTCCTGGCGACCAGTGATGAGGGATTACTTCGAGCTGCGGCCCTCATCCAACTTTGGCAGCGCGGCTATGTGGAACCGGTGAAGGCACCGCCGTGCCCCTACCACATCCTAGCCCAGCAGTTGATGGCGTTGATCCTACAGGAACACGGGATTGGGAGATCGCAATGGTTTCCGTGGGTTGCAAGGGTTCCAGGCTTTGCCCAGATGTTACCGGAACGGATCGATGAGCTTGTCGATGCGATGCTGGAACGGGAAATTCTCTGGAGCGACGGAGGAATTCTGTCGTTTGCTCCAGAGGGAGAGAGTGCTTTTGGCCGGAAGAACTTCATGGAGATACTTTCCGTCTTTACTTCACCGCCTCTTTTTAAGGTGGTGTCCGGGCAGAAAGAGCTTGGAAACGTCCACGAATCGACCTTCTACAAACGCGAAGAAGGACCGGCGATTCTTGTGCTTGCAGGGAACAGTTGGAAGACAAAACATTTGGATTGGAAGCGACGGATCGCGTACGTAGAACCGACTGAAGAGAAGGGACGATCGCGCTGGCTCGGGGAAGGCCAGATGCTTAGCCATGGCATTTGCCAAGCCATTCGCCGTGTCCTGGCCAGCGAGCAAGTCTCTCCGTCCTGGTCGCAACGTGCGGTCCTACAGATCCGCGTGCTCAGGGAGGAACATCCATGGGTTGCCGACAACGCGACCAGCATCGTGCAGGAGAAAGGAGGCGAAATCCGTTGGTGGACGTTCGCTGGAGGCGTGGCTAATGCCCTGATGGCCGATGCCTTGAGAGCTGACTGCGACGTGAAAAGCGACAACCTCTCGGTTAACTTTCCGATGGCAGTTTCGATAACCGAGATCCAAGAACTCATCGGACGATTGCACGCCGAATCGATCCGACCGAGACCTAACGGGGAAGCGATGAGTCATCTGAAGTTTTCCGAATGTCTTTCCGCCTCCCTATCCGCCGAAGTTTTTACTACGCGTTTCGATGATCGCACTGGTATCAACCAAGCCCTCAAGGAGCCACGGCGGTTGGTGAGAAACGAGGCGTAAACCGCAACCTCGCGAGAGGAACCCAGAAAAGCCTAGGATCGAATGCAATGCTTCTGGAACACCGACGAATCCCAGGCCGAAGCCCACAAAGCAATGTCTCCCTTCAGACCAGCAACAACAGCTAACCCCGCGCAAACGGGGGCGATCCAGACAAAAGGAATCCACGGCTGTTTCGCATCCCGAATTTCACGCGGCCATTTTTCGAAATTCGGCAGCACGATTGAGAGCAAGAAGGTGGACCCTAACCTCTTCACATCGCGACTGCGGGTCGCAGGTAAAACCTCTATCGATACTCGGTAAAAACAGCCCGCTTGAGGGTAAGATTCCCCCAGAAATCAATTATCTCAATCTGCTCCGAAGGACGACCGCTCATCAGCGCCTCTCGCACTGCATCCTGCGTCGACGGAAAAGGCTCATCAAAAAGAAACATTTTTTTCCCGTCTAATTCCACTAAGAAACGGCTTGGTCTTACACGAATCACTAAATCGTGATCACCCCCCTCGGGTAATGAACCATCGAATCGAATGGGATGAGTACTCCCGTTAAATCCGGTCAAATGAAAAAATGCATTTTCTTGCCCGTTAAAGCACCAACCGAGGCGACGACGATAGCCTGGGAACTCCACTTTGATCCCATACTTGTTGTGAGTCCGATGGAATTTACATGCAAAATCATAGAACGGAGGCATATTTCGATCAAAACCACAAATACCTTGTTCAGTCGAGCGAATAAGTACAGTCCTTCCATTGGAATCGTAGGTGCCGTTTTGCAACCTTTTACCGATCTCCGGAGCCATGAGGTCGAATGTTCTAACAGGAACGAGATTATCGCGGTTTCCTTCTTCAATTCGACTTCGAGCGACTGTCGCATCAATTTGGCTCAGGCTTCCAACGATTTGGCCATACCAAAAAGCGGACCGTCGTTTGCTCCACAAGGCAGGATCACCGGACTGCAATCCGCTGATATCCCACCAAGCTTCCGCAAGCATTCGCTTTTCCTGGAGGGTAGACGGAAACGACATCTCTATCCTTGCAACATCGGCCAGCTTCTGATCGGCACCTTTTGCAAGGCTCTCGAATCCTTTCGCTTTGTCGTTCAAATCGAACAACAGGTGCATGCCTGAGTCGAGATTCGCACCCGCCTCATCTGGAGCGACGATCAGTCGATGCTGAGCCGCTTCATACTTGATTCTCCTCTCGTTTCTTGCTTCAATCTTCTTGGTAAGACTCGTAAAAAGACCTGCAGTTTCTCGACGATTTTCTTTTGGCACCTTACGCTTTGCATCTTTCAGTGCTTGTTCCGCTTCATTTAGATAGCCCTCATCGATGGCTTCTCTACATGAGGTAGCCATTCCACTGATAAGATTCATTTTCTGCAGTGAATCTCTCGGGGACTTCAAGAATTGGGCGAATGTCTCGATTTTTCTTAGAGTACAACTCTGATCGAACGTGGACTCGAGCATATCAAGGCATCTTATTGCGGTGTCTATGTCGTTTTGCTGGATGGACCACTGATAGACCTCTTCAAGCAAGGCAGCCTTTCGCTCTGGAAGTCGCTCATCTCGAACCATCTGAAAGACACGAGTACTTACTTCCGAAGCTCTGGCATTCTGCTGATTGGCAATCGCACCAATGGCCTCTCTTGCAACCGAAAGCTCGGCGTTTACTGCATTAGCATCTACAGGAGCAAGAAGCTCTTGGGCTCCTAACTGGTTGGGCAGGGATACATGACAAGAGAATGGTAGAAGTACCATCAGGCTTGCCAACGAATGCCATCCCAATCCAAGTTTCTTTTCCATGGTGGCAATCCCTGTGGAGAAATCGTGAAAAAAAGACTAAAAGGCGTCGAGGAATCGGACCTTAGCTTCTCGTAACTTTTATCGCCCTGCTGAAGAACCATCGCCTGCGAGTGCTGCTACGCCTTCCCGACCAGTCGGAGTGAAAAGAAGATTCGTACTAGCGCGCCGAGCCTATGGGAGACTTTCATACCTCCCCGTGGATCGTCTGCTCCCGAAGCCATTCGTTGGTTTCGGGATCTGTGGACCAGACGAAGCAGCCTTTCATGCCACGCGTCATCAGGGTGCGGTAGGTGTTCTTGATAACGCGATCGGCTAGGTCGAGCGCTTCGTGGCGATTCTCTGCTATTCTCTTCTTCAAGCCCCGCAACGATCGGTCGGTCTTGGCTCGCTTTGTCGCGTCGGTCTCGACCACCCCATGTCGAACGCGTAGATCGGGGCCGATGATCACTCCCACGTAATCTAGCTCCAACCCCTGGCAGGTGTGAATGCAGCCAATCTGTCGCTCGGATCCCTCGGTCATCAGCCAAAGGTTGCCGTCATCGGACAAATTCCATGGCATTGCAAAATCGTACTGATCGAATCGGATGTCGTTCAGGTTCTTGTTCTTCTTGCTGATCCAATCCCAGCAGTACCCTGCCACCATCCTGGAGCGCATCCCTGCTGCATTTCGATGGAAGATCTCCTGCCTCAATTCTGCTGGATTTCGGCAAACTCGAAAGTCGTACTGAAGGCCCTGGAGCGATCGATTCGCCGTCTCGCGAATCTGAAGCAACTGGTCGAGCCACGCGATATAGCCCGATTCGCCGTTGCACCGGAACTGCGATGGCAACTCCAATTCTGTGATCTCGGCATTGAAGTGCTTGGCCCAGTGCAGCACTTCCTCGGCCGTTCCGATGTCGTTGATGGTGACTCTCTGGTCTTCATCGAGAAAGAAGACCGACAATTTCGAGGCGTGAATCAGCTCCTTGATCTGGTTCTCACCTTCGTTCATGTAGAGGCCCGACTTCTCGGTCAGCCGATGGGCTTCATCGACCACCAGTACATCCAGTTCTCCTGGCCGACTGATTTGGTAGGCACCTGCGTTTTTGAACAAGTTGTCGATTCGAGTCCTCTTCATCGTGCCCGAAAGCTTGCTGCGATAGACGTCACGTGGCGCTGAGTTTCGAGTGACGTAATGGACCAATCTCGCTCGATCCGTCAGGTCGACCAGAAGGTTGATGGCGACTACCGATTTCCCCGTCCCCGGACCACCGCGAACCAGAAGGACTTTTCGATCGGCGACCGTCGCCTGCGTCGATAGATGGATCGCCGTTTCGTAGACCAATTTCTGTTCGTCGATCATGACGAACTCTTTGTTCCCCTTCAGGAGAGAACTGAGATGATCGGCCAGTCCCTTGGAAGGACGGATTTTTCCTTTGTCGAGACGGTAGAGGAGATCGCCGCGATCTCCTTTGCGGACATGCCGAGCGATGAATCGTTCGAGCGCCTTCGATTCATCCCCTAGGAAGACCGGTGCCCGCTCCAGATGCTCGGCGTAAAAAGGGCTGCGAACCGATGAACCATCCATGCAGTTGTGGAGATAAGCACAAGGCTCCAGAACCACACTGCGATCTTCGACATATTCATTGAAATCGGTCATGAACTGGGCGTAGGACCACGCCTGGTAGGACGGGTGGAGCACCTCCCGTTCGGCGCCCCCCACCCACGTGCGGACAATGGCATCCTTCGGGGTCGCTTCCACATCGCTCCATTGCTTCAGCTCAATTACTACCGCTACTGGCCTTTCCTCGTCGTTGAGGCCAGTGACGATGAAGTCGATCCGTTTGGACGATTGAGGGATTTTGTATTCAACCGCAACGCCAGCATCCCCAGGGATCGAAGGTCCCTGCAGCATGTTACCGACGTAATTGAGCGAATTTTGGAAGGCCTGGGCTTCACTCGGGGATGGATTGTGGCCCAGGTGCTGTCGGAAGGCATCCTGAATTGTCTGTCCGATTCGATTGCTTTGCACCGTCTCGCAGAATTGCGTTTTCGTGGCCGAATAGACGATCATCACTGGGTCCTTGCGTGGACTTTCGTCGGTAGTTCTTTGCTCAGGTCAACGCACAAAAGGCGATCCTTGGCTAGAATATACCAAACGAGACGTCGCCGCTGTTCGCCATGTTCGCAAAGCCAAGAATTCGTGCGTCGAAGGGGACACCGATCGCAACGGGAAGTGCCTCGGGACATCGATGATTACCGAATGAACGCGGATGGTGACGCCCCGGAGCTCTGGGTTCGTATCTTCGCAGCTTGCAACGCCACTGGAGGCCGCTGGGCGTCGTGGGATCTGGATGGGTCGTCCGGGCTCCGTATGCATCCGCTCATTGGGATGAAAAAGTACCGGACACCTTTCCCACCTCCATAAATTTTTTTCGTATTTGAGGTATCAATGATTCAGGTCATCCAGGGCAGCATCTTCGATTCCAAATGCGACCTTCTTGTGATTCCATGCGATAGCAGCGGTGGGGTAACAAGGTCCGTTTATTCGAATCTTAGTGAACATGGAATGCCAACAAGTATCGGCGCGGTCCCGTATGGTAGTGTCCATTTTCGCGAGTCGAAATACGAGTTCGCTAGCACTCTCGGGTATGCGGCTTCTGTCGATGCGAAGAGCATCGATTCCGACCCCGACGCCGTTAAAAGCATCGCAATGGACCTGGTCCGCTATTCACTGTCGAACCAAATCAGAGTTGTGAATCTTCCCTTGCTTGGGAGTGGTGCTGGTGGCTTGACGCCTAGACAATCTTACGAGTCTCTCAAAGGCGTCTTTGTCGACGCAGACAAAATCACCTTCAACATATTTTGCTTCACACGCGAGGTTGTTCAAAATGTCATCGCCGCATCGCCGCAGCAAACTCTCACGACAGAGACTGTACGGCATCCACGAGTCTTTATTAGCTACACGGCAAATAAAAGCGAAGACAGGGAATGGGTGAAAAACCTTGCTGAAAAGTTGCGTGCTAACGGTGTAGATGCCCGAATCGATATCTACCACCTGAAACCTGGATTTGACCTTCCCCAATGGATGACGAATGAAATAATATTGGCTGACAAGGTTTTGCTAGTGTGCAACAGAGCTTATATGGAGAAAGCTGATTTCAGGAAGGGGGGAGTCGGTTGGGAGACAATGATTATTCAAGGCGATATGCTCGCACAGGGTGACAATAAACAAAAGTATATTGCCATCATTCGAGAAAATGAGGTCGAAACCGCTCTGCCGATCCACCTGAAGTCCAAGTACGCTTTGCATTGGGGGAGTAACCCAGAGATTGGGGCAGAACCGTTGAATCAGCTCGTCAGCTACCTTTTTGACATCGACATAGAACCGGATCTCGGACCGGTACCTGATTACGTCATAAATAATTTAACCAGAAAATCAGGCAACAAGCGTTAGGAGGGTTCCTTTTAGGGATCATTGTTTCGTGGCATCAAGAAATTGGAGCATGCGCGCTCCCAACGACACCCTGGCGGGATGATTGCAGTAGATGTCCGAATGGAGCGATGGACCGTCGAGACGACGAGCTAGCGGCTCAGATCGCCCGCTCCTGCTGACGCAACGAGCCAATCGAACTGCTGAGCCCCGGTTGTTCCGTGAGCCACCGGTCAGGCAGCAAATCGTCCAGAGAGTTGTCCGCAGATCGCCCAGCCAGCTTTCAAAACGAACACACAGGTAGGACCACGGCTCCACCTGATTCAGGTTGCAGCTAGCCACTAACGACATCAGCACCACCGTGGCGCGGAGGCGGTGTCCGATTGATGAAGGGGACACGGGAACGCCTGACGGTTTCGAATCGGGTCGCTAGGTACGATCAAAATGAAATGATCTGGCGCTTACTGAGGGTGGGGAAGCGCGTGACCCAGGTGGGGTCTTCGAATGCGTACCTGTGACACTGGAATGCGTCTCGCATCACGGGGACCGAATCCCGGCTACCGATCATCCCCTGACCCGAAGCAAGAAGTAGGTCGGCAATCCCGACCAAATGTTGCTCTTCGACATCGGGGACCTGGAACAATTGGTTGAGGAAGTCAGGGATCAGGAAAAGCAGCCCACGAAGCGCACACCCAAGAAACATGGTCGGCGACTGATCCCCGACGGACTGCCCCAGGAAATCATCGAACACACCCTGCCCGAATCGGACATCGTCTGCCCAGTCGATGGCAAGGTGATGGAGCCGATTCGTCGGGAAGAGAGCAAACAGCTCGATTACATCCCATCGAAGCTCAAGGTGATCGTCCATCGCCGAGCGGTTTATGCCTGTCCTGAAAAACATGACCAGGCGGTGCTGGTGACAGCACCCAAGCCACCGCAGCCGATCGAAAAGGGACTGGCCACCTCAGGGCTTCTAGCTCAGGTGGTGGTCAGCAAGTTCGGAGATCATCTGCCGGGGTACCGGCAGGAAGATATCTTCTCCCGCCATGGAGTGGAAATCCGCCGAAGTACGCTTTATGACTGGATGAGCGGCGTAGCGGATCTGTGTCTGCCTCTTTATCAGCGGATGCAGCAGCGGGTTCTGGAATCGTTCTCCATCCATAC
>B570J29032_109957676_pt1 | contig 10355 bp, 7 predicted proteins | sample LakMenEpi16Nov12_FD_29032 | JGI IMG/M metagenome (IMG submission 29032)
TTTGAAAAGTAAATCGATCTACACCGCCTAATGCTTCGCTGTGGCGTAATAACTTTTCAGCTACATCATCTACACCTCCTACTACTAGGGCGCCTCGTGTGCCCGTTTGTGAATCGAAATGAGAACGTGTTACAGGTGGCCATCCTCGCTCTTTACCTATTCTAGTAAATGCTTCGGCATATCCTGGGTAAAATTCTTCAATCGCTTTCTCTCTCGTTTCACCAACATATCCTAAAGAATGTAAGCCTACTTTTAATTCGCTTAATTCAAAACCTGCTTTTACTCCTGCTTCCCTATATAAATCGATTAATGGTCTGAAACGATGTGTTTCTCCACCGATAATAGCTACCATCAGAGGTAAGCCTAATCTTCCAGCTCGTATAAATGAAGCTGGAGTTCCTCCAACGCCTAACCAAATTGGAATTCGATCTTGTAATGGTCGTGGATAAATGGATATGTCGTGTAAGGGTGCTCTGAATTTTCCGGACCAAGTAATTTGTTCTTCATCACGTATACGCAATAACAAATCTAACTTCTCCGAAAATAAAGCATCGTAGTCGTGTAAGTCGTAACCGAATAATGGGAATGCATCCGTGAATGATCCCCTGCCTACTACAATTTCTGCTCTACCCCTTGATATTAAATCTAATGTAGCAAACTCTTGAAATACTCTTACCGGATCTGCAGCACTTAATACCGTAACCGCACTTCCTAATTTTATTCTTGTTGTTCTTGCCGCTGCGGCCGCTAATATCACAACTGTTGCCGCATCTAAAAACTCCTGACGATGATGTTCACCAATTCCGAAAAAATCTAATCCTGATTTATCTGCATGTTCAATTCTATCAATTAATCGTTGTAAGGAAACATCACTAGGCATAATTTTGCCATCATTCCCCATCGCCGAAGCAAAACTGTCTATACCTATTTCCATTTTTTGAGTTGAGTTGTGAATTATGAATTGTGAGTTACACGAACTATTTTACTGCACCCCCGTTCATAATCGCTTTCGTCGGACTAACAAACGCTAAACTACCATCAGCATTTTCGGCCATCAATATCATCCCTTGTGAGGTAATGCCTTTAATGTCGCGAGGTGCTAGGTTTACTAAAATACTTACTTGTTGCCCGATTATATTTTCAGGTTCGTAATATTCTGCGATGCCTGAAACAACCGTGCGTACATCAATACCGGTATCGATTTTTAATTTCAATAACTTTTTAGTTTTAGCAACTTTCTCCGCTTCCAAAATGGTTCCTACTCGGATATCCATTTTACTAAAATCATCGAAACTAATATTTTCTTTTGCTGCTTCTGCTACAGAATTTTGCAATTCATTTTCTTTTTTTGAGGCTTCCAATTTTTGTAATTGTAATTCGATTACATCATCTTCAATTTTATCGAACAATAAACTAGCTGTTCCTAATTGATGTGCATCTGCTAAAATATTTTCGTTCCCTGCATCATTCCAATCGTTCTTATTTAAATTCAACATCGTTTTTAATTTTGATGATGAATGTGGTAAAAATGGTTCTGCTAAAATGGCAAGGTTTGCTGCGATTTGTAATCCAATGTTTAATATGGTTTGTACACGTTGCTCATCTTCTTTTATTACTTTCCAAGGCTCCGTATCTGCTAAATATTTATTTCCTAAACGCGCTAAATTCATAAACTCTTGCATGCCTTCTCTAAATCTGAATTGCTCTAACGAGTTTGAAATGGTAGCTGGGAATTTTTTTAACTCTTCAATAACTTCTTTATCGTAGTCTGTCAATTCCAATCTTGGCATTACTTTTCCTGCGAAATATTTATCGCTCAACACTAACACTCTATTGATGAAGTTTCCGAGTATCGCTACTAACTCATTATTGTTTCTTGCTTGAAAATCTTTCCAAGTAAAATCATTGTCTTTTGTTTCGGGAGCATTTGCACACAACACATATCTTAATACATCTTGCTTCTCTGGAAAGTCCAATAAATACTCATGTAACCACACGGCCCAATTTCTTGAAGTAGAAATTTTATCGCCTTCTAAATTTAAAAATTCATTTGCGGGAACATTATCTGGTAAAATATAATCGCCATGCGCCATTAATATCGCAGGGAAAATTATGCAATGGAAAACGATATTATCTTTTCCGATGAAATGGATTAAACGCGTATCTTCAGACTTCCAATATTTTTCCCAATCGGGAGTTAATTCTTTTGTTGCAGAGATGTAACCAATCGGAGCATCAAACCAAACGTATAAAACTTTTCCTGCTGCATCTTTCAATGGAACTTTTACACCCCAATCCAAATCACGTGTCATTGCTCTTGGTTGTAAGCCTTGGTTAATCCACGATTTGCATTGCCCTAGTACGTTAGATTTCCATTCATCATGACTATTAATATAACCTTCAATATCATTTTGAAATCTATCTAAAGGAAGAAACCAGTTCTTCGTAGTTTTCATTACAGGAACAGATCCCGATAAAGTAGACTTCGGATTAATAAGGTCTGTAGGGTTTAATGTTGATCCACATTTTTCACACTGATCGCCGTAAGCACTTTCGTTTCCGCAATTCGGACAAGTACCTGTAATATATCGATCGGCTAAAAACTGATTTGCTTCTGCATCATAATATTGTTCGGTAGTTTCTTCTTGAAACATTCCCTTATCATATAAATTCTTAAAGAACTCTGAAGCGGTTTCGTGATGTGTTGGCGAAGAAGTTCTAGCATAGATATCAAAAGAAATTCCAAACTCTTTAAAAGAGTCGCCCATCATTTTGTGATATTTATCAATTACTTGTTGTGGAGTAATCCCTTCTTTTTTCGCTTTGATGGTAATCGCTACACCGTGTTCATCGGAACCGCATATAAACTTCACATCCTTACCTTGCGCACGTAAATAGCGAACATAGATGTCGGATGGTATATAGCAACCCGCTAAATGTCCGATGTGAACTGGACCATTTGCATAGGGTAAAGCGGCAGTAACGGTAAATCTTTTAAAACTCTTTTCCAAAACTTTATAAATAATGATAATTTGCAAAGATAATGGTTTCTGAAACAATGCGCATTCCTACTTACTTGAAAAAAGGCGATACCATCGGTATTTTGAGTACTGCCCGTAAAATGACCGAAGAACAACTGTCATTCGCAATTAATTTAATTCGAAGCTGGGGCTTTGAGGTTAAAATAGGCGAAAGCATTGGTGCTGAGGAGCATCAGTTCGCTGGAAATGATGAAATTCGTAGAAGTAACCTTCAGAATTTCCTGGACGACCCTTCAATTAATGCCATTTTATGTGCACGAGGCGGGTATGGAACTATGCGTATTATTGACCAAATAGATTTCACAAAATTTTTAGAAAACCCGAAATGGGTCTGCGGTTTTTCGGATGTAACCGTTCTTCATGAGCATTTGCAGAGTTTAGGAGTAGCTAGTTTACATACTGCAATGCCCTCATTGTTCCCATCAATAGAGGACCATACAACATTAAATTCTATCAGAGAATCATTAACAGGAGAAAAACTATCCTACACTTGGGAGCCAAATAATCCCTCTATCTTTCCTCAAAATTGCAAAGGCGAAATTGTAGGCGGAAACTTATCATTAATCTATGCTCTTCAAGGAAGTGTATCTGATATTAATACCGACGGAAAAATTTTATTCATTGAAGATCTGGATGAATACTTCTATCATATCGACAGAATGATGTGCAGTTTAGATCGTTCTGGTAAATTGAAAAATTTGAAAGCACTGTTAGTTGGTGGTATGAATGATATGAAAGACAACTCTATCCCCTTCGGAATGCACACTGAAGAAATTATTTTATACTATACACGAAAATATGGCTACCCAATTTTCTTCGATTTCCCTTGTGGACATATCGAACACAACTACGCTGTGAAATTAGGAATGGAAGCGGAGATAATTGTAGAAGGTAATATGTTGAAGTTTATTCAATAGTAAGTGTCGTTCATCGAAGCGTCCTCGCTTCGAGTTTTTATTCTATTGTCGAAGCGAGGACGCTTCGACGAACAAATCAATAAAAACTTCCATTAACATATTATCCTATTAACAAATTAACATATTAAATATTACTCCCGAGCAATGATCTTCCTTAGCACCAGTAACGCTTGCTAAACAATTGTTTTCTCCTCGCATTCGTAGCACACCAAGGAAAGCAAAAATAATGGCTTCCTTAAATTCTATAATTTCTTTTGAGGGAATTATAATTTCAGCAGGTGTGTGGTGTTTTATTCTATTGATTAAATGTTGGTGGTAAGCACCGCCGCCTGTAATGAGTAATGAGTAATGGGTATTGGGTATTGGGTAATTAACATTTGATGCGATTTGCATAGCAATGTGTTCGCAGAAAGTATTGAGCTTGTCTGCAATTGAAATATCATACGATTCAATTAATGGTATAACTTCTGCATATATCATTTCTTTGCCTAAGGATTTTGGAGTAGGCAATGTGTAGTAATTTAAATTATTAAGTTGATGTAATAAGCCAACATCACATTTCCCACTTTCTGCAATGGCTCCGTCTTCATCATACCTTTTATTCAACAGCTCTGCATAATGGTTCAGTACCATGTTCGCTGCACAAACATCATACGCTATACGTTTGCCGTTAACATCAAACGATACATTAGCAATGCCTCCAATGTTTAAACAGTAATGATAGTTAGCAAATAAATGTTTATCGCCGATTGGAACTAATGGAGCTCCTTGTCCACCCATGGCAACATCTTGTTTTCTAAAATCGCAAACCACTTCAACTCCACAATTCGATGCGAGTATTTGTCCGGCGCCAATTTGTAAGCTTAATTTTTTTTCGGGTTGATGAAAAATAGTATGCCCGTGAGATGAAATAAAATCAAGGTTCTCTATAGAAAATTCTTTTCTGAACGCGTTAATTAATTCTGAAAAATATTCTGCAAGTTCTATATCGAGCAAGTGGATTCCTAGTCCGTCCAACTGCATGGCATTGTTTAATTTTAAACGCCATGATGTTGGGTATTCGTAACTCTTAGCAGCTAATAAATTAAAAGACCAGCTCCCCTTGTCGAATACAAATTCCGTATAAGCCAAATCAACACCATCTAAGGAGGTGCCCGACATTAAACCAATGACTAGGTATTTTTGCATGACTAAAAGTATAAAAAAAAGTCCCGATTTTCATCGGGACTTTCCTAGTATTTTCTAAGAGCAATTACACTCTTATTTTTATAAGCAATAATTATTGCTTAACAATTTTTTGTACGCTTACGTTGTTACCTTCACGAACTTCTACCATGTACACACCTTGTGCTTGGTTTGAAAGATCGAATGAAGTATACAATAAAGATTGTGTTGGATATTCTTTAGCGAAAACTACACGACCTGTAACGTCCATTACTTTAATGCTTGAAGCACCTTTAACAGTTGCTTTTACATAGTATGTTCCGTTCGATGGGTTAGGATATACTTCGAAGTTTTCTACTTTGTTTGATGCAACTCCTGTAGCTACACGAACAGATCCCCATTTGAAGATACCACCCGATGCAGTAATTGCAGTGTTGAATCCACCTGACCAACCATTGTTGATATCAGCAAACTGACAAGCAGTATGTTGAACAGCATCAATGTTAATCCAAGTTGAACCATCTTCTGTATAAGCAGAACCAACAGCTCCACTTGTAGAATTAGCTGAAGTTAAGAAATACGTTGCAGGTGTACCTGGTACATGCTCAATAGAACTGAAGTAAACTAAGTTACCTAATGTATCCGCTCCTGAACTATTCCATGATAAACCACCATCAATAGAGAAAATTAATGTGCTAGATGCTGAGTCAGTATTGCTTAATACTGCCCAAAAATCATTTTTGCTTGAGCAAGTAATACTTGGTATACCTGTATTAACTACACCCATTAATGGAGATGTTCCTAATGTCCAAGTATGACCTAAATCTTTACTTACTAAAATGTTTCCAAAGTTAGTAGGGTAGATAATTGTACTATCGAAATCACCATAGTAACCAACTGTTCCGTATTCACCTGCTACTGGAGTGTAACCAATACTTGAATCCGCAACACGCACCCAAGATGCTCCGTAGTTATCAGTAGTGTAAATTTCAAAATATCCTGCAGCAGGGTCGCCCATTGCAATACCATTTTTTGCATTAAAGAAATGTACAACATTAATAAATGAAGCTGATGCATTTGTAAATGCTCCTGTAGAAACTTTTTTCCAAGTAGTACCACCATCTGTAGTTTTGTAAACACCTTGTGGTGCTACTGATGATCCCGCTGGATAAACTGCTGCATAAGCTGTATCTGCATCAATAGCAGATAAGTTAGCTAAACCATGAGTTGCTGCTAAACCTGTTGCAGTAATTTTTGAAGCTTTCCAAGTTGCTCCACCATTCGTTGTTTTTGCAATATCACGGATAGTTGCATTTGAACCACTACCATCATAAGCTACTGCCCAAACAGTGTTCGAGTCTACAACACTGAAATCATTGATTCCTCTTGATGCTGCAGTAAACATAGAATTTTGAACATTCCATGCCATTTGTGCATTGGCACCGATTGTTCCTGCAACTAACGCTGCCATAAGTAAAAGTTTTCTTTTCATATAAGTATATTATCAATTTTGTTCGAAAAGCTAAAATACGACAAAATGAGGCAATTGCAATCTCAATAACACTTCAATTGTAACATTTATATGGAAAAAGATAAATATATAGTACTATGTATTGCATAGTACTATAATTATGCACACCTTTGTAGCATGATAATCGAAAACACGCAAGTTCAGATGAGAAAAGGGGTATTAGAGTACTGTATCCTAAGTATCATATCGCATGGTGAGACCTATGCATCTGACATTATCGAGGAATTACGAAACGCTCGCCTCCTCGTTGTTGAGGGAACTCTATACCCTTTACTTACCCGTTTAAAAAATAATGGGCTACTTAGTTACCAATGGTTAGAATCTACTTCTGGACCACCACGTAAATATTACCAATTAACCGACGAAGGCAAACATGTATTAAACGAGCTTCAAAAAACTTGGGGTGAACTCGTATTTGCTGTGAATGCTGTTCAAAAAAATATTTCTAAATCTACAAACCTCTAAACCTATTGTTATGAACAAGACCATCATTATAAATATAAGCGGAAGCATTTTTCATATTGAAGAAGACGCTTACGAAAAATTAAAAGTATACATGTCGGAAGTAAAGTCACACTTCCAAAAAACTGAAGATAGTTTCGAAATTATCAGTGATATAGAAAATCGTATTGCCGAATTGTTCACCGAAATTATTCAAGCAGAAGAAAAGCAAGTGATAGTAATGAACGATGTAGATCGCATCATTCGCACCATGGGACAAGCGAAAGATTTCGAAAATGTATTAACAGAAGAAGAGGAAATTGTAGCTGAAAATTACCAGATTAAAAAACGTTTGTATCGCAACCCTGATGATAAAATTGTTGGTGGTGTGTGCTCAGGTATTGCCGCTTACTTTGACGTAGATCCATTATGGGTACGATTAGGATTAGCAGTGTCTATATTATTTTTCGGAACAGGTTTGTTTCTATATTTAATATTATGGATTATCATGCCTGAAGCCATTTCGCGAACAGAAAAATTAGCGATGCGTGGTGAAGCTCCGACCATCGAAAGCATTCGAAAATCTATTGAAGAAGAAATGGGTAATGTAAAACGTAATTTCAAAAATGCCGCGGGAGAGTTTAGGAATACTGGTAATCAATCTGCATTACGTCAACTTATTACAACTGTTTTAGAAGTTGCCCAAAAGGTTGCTAAAATATTTATGTTAGTACTCACAAAAGCAATCGGTACAATTATTATGATAGCAACTGGAGCTATGGCTGTTGCATTTAGTATTGCAATAATGGCTATGCTTGGTTTAATTGATAAACAAATTGATGCTGACATTCCATTGTTTATGCTACGTGATGACCATCAAAATTTAATGTACTCCGCTTGGTACATGATCATTATCATTCCAATTATATCTATATTTTTAATAGGATTGAGAATTGTATTTAACACGAATCCTTTTAATAAAATTTCTGGGTGGAGCATGTTTAGCATTTGGATTTTAAGTGTATTTGTGGGTGGTTATTATGCGGTTGATACAGTTAGGAATTTCAGAGAAGAAGGTCGTTTGCAAGAAACGAAAATTATAACTCCATCAAGTATTAATAAATTCTATTTGGTAAGTGATTATGATGAGAAGTATAATTATTATGATTCCGTTAAAACACAACAATACGGATTGAAAGATAAAATGATTTTGAAATCAAATAGACACAATTTCGGTTTCGACAATGTGGATTTAAGAATTGAAAAAAGTATCGACAATGAAATGAAATTGGTAACTACATATTTAGGTAGAGGTCGTACAGAAACAACTGCAATAGAAACTGCAGAAAATATACAATATTTCTTTTCGCAAAACGATTCAGTATTAACCTTCCCTCGTTTCTTTAAATTGAAGGACAATAGTATCTGGAGAAATCAGAAAATTGAAATGACGTTATATGTTCCATATAATACTGAACTTGTGGTACAAGAGCGTGTTGATCGAATATTACATAATGTATATTCAGGTGAATGTATTCGTGATGATTACGACCGCATACATTGGAGTATGGGAAAAGATGGAATGGAGTGCAAAAAGGACTCTTTATAAAAAACTCATAGCCTTCTCTGGATTCTTTAAAATTTCTACTCGTGAGTAATTCCAAGGTTTCCAGAAGGCTTCTAATACTTGCCCAAAGGTTTTTTCTTCCCAGGTTTCGAAAATCTTACGGTTACCAATGTTCGATTCTACATTGCTCACATATATTGTTTCGTTATGTTCAGTAAAACTAAAATCAGGTAGTATAGAAAGTAAATAATTAGAGTAATAAACCCTAGCCGCTATCTCTTCAAACTGAATTAAAGAAAGTTCTTTATCGATAAAGTTTTTAAAGTTTTCTTTATGGTAAGACTTATTATATTCTGTATCCAATAAGCAAACGATTACACCAAGCTTTTTATAACGAAATGAAAGGGTAAGTGTATTGATTTCGTTTCGATGTTCCAGTGTGGGTATACCTTCTTCTTCTATTAATTTAAATTGAAACAATGAAAAGGGTTTAGGATCATCCCATTCAAATGACATGTTTATAGATTGCATTAAGTGATGGAGTTTTCTGAATTTATCAACTAATACAGGAGAAACTTTAAACCCATCTTCTTTATACTCATCACTTTTTAGGCCATTACGAATTTCTGCAGTTACTAAACCGTAAACCATTACGCCTGCCCATTGAAACCATTCGATATCCGAAAGTAATGAAGCATCTCCAGTTTCAAAAGCTTGTTTTGATTTAATATTGATGTTGCTAATCTTGTCGGCAACCTCACTTGATACTCCCAAGTACAAATCTTGATAAGTACAAAAAGATTCATCTAATAACTTAAATGCTTTCTCATACAGATTTTCTGATTCCATTAACCAATTCGGGAAAACAGAGATCTTATCAATTCCCTTTGTTACCGGAATTCCGGTTAAGAAACATTTTGCTCCAACTAAGTCGAAACTCTTAAAGGGGTCGTATAAGTGTACTTCGTTCATCGACACAAAAATATTAATCATTTCCATCAATTAGATTTGTTTATATCTTTATTTAATGAAAATACAATTTGAGGCATTTCAACTTGCTCTAAACTACCCATTTAAAATTTCCGACTATAGTAGAACGAGCACGCCCATCGTATTTGTTCGCATTTCTGATGGTGAATTTGAAGGCATTGGTGAAGCTTCTATGCCTCCGTATTTAGGGGAATCCATCGAATCGGCTTCTCATTTCCTTTCGATGCTTCAGTTTGAAGAGTTTACTTCGATACCGGAGATGCTATATAAAGTGGACACAATCGCTCCAGGAAACAATGCTGCAAAAGCTGCTGTCGACTTAGCTTTGCACGATTGGTATGGAAAGAAAAACAATATTCCACTATACAAACACTTCAATAGCAATCCGGCACAAATGCCTCCTACCTCCTTTACCCTTGGTATTGATTCCATAGAAGTTCTTCGTGAAAAAATAAAAGATACCGACCCCTTTCATCGAATTAAAATAAAACTGGGTTCAGAAAACGATAAAGAAATTGTAGAAAATATTAGAAGCCTAACTTCTAAAGAAATCTTAGTGGATGCTAACCGAGGTTGGAAAACAAAAGAACATGCTGCAGAAATGATTGATTGGCTTGCTACAAAAAACTGCATCTTGGTGGAACAGCCTATGCCCGTTGATTCGTATGAGGATATGCTCTGGTTAAAATCTCGTTCTGCCCTAC
>B570J29032_109957674_pt1 | contig 10352 bp, 6 predicted proteins | sample LakMenEpi16Nov12_FD_29032 | JGI IMG/M metagenome (IMG submission 29032)
CAGGCCAATGCCGCCGAGCTGGCACTTTATCAGGCCGATGGAAATCCTCGCCTGAAATCGGTGCGAGTCGCTTGGGGATCTGCCAAAGCCAGCACCGATGCTGTGGCGGTTGGCAACAGGATCGTTGTGGGGCTGGATAATGGGCTGTTGGTAATGATCGATCCAGCGACAGGTCAGATGATCGGTACACCCTTCCAGGTAACCGCACTCAAACCGGGGATCCAGATTGTCTGGAATCGACCTGTCTATTTGAGCGGCTCACAAACATTAGTGGCTGCCAGCGAGGGACAGTTAGTGCGGTTGGCAGTAGGCGATTCACTTCGTGAGCTTAGCAAGGAGCCCTTGGAGTCGCCTTTGCTTGGACCACTGGCTCAGGTCGGTGATTATGTCGTTGCCGTACAATCAAGCGCAGGCAGTGAACAGTTGGTCTTGTTTGATCCAGAGAGTCTAAAAGTCGTTGGTAATCATACGCTAACGGCAAACGTGATCGCAGGTCCTTATTCAGCAGAGCAGGGCGGTTTGGTTCAAACCGATCGGCATTTGGTTGGATTAGACGCAAGCGGCAAAGTGTCTTGGACGATCGATTTCCCTAACAGTCAACTGATAGGTCCGCCTGTAAGCAGCGCCGGCAATTGGGTGCTAGCCAACCGATTGGGCCAAATCTGGGTGATCAATTCCCAGGATGGCACGATCAGTGGTAGTGTCGATCTGCGACAGCCGTTGGCCACTCTTCCGCTGGTGCTGCCCAAGCGTATTTTGATCGGCAGTGATGAAGGTACGGTGCTGGCAATTGCGTTTCCAACGCAGCACACGGTGAAGGGAGGCCAGCAGTGACGATAACTACATTTCTGCCGCTCTCCTTATTGCGGTTTGCCATCGCCTGCCTATTGACGGTGTTCAGTTTACCTGCTCAGTCTTTGGTGCTTGGGCAAGACGAAATCGCGGTCGAGGAAGGACCGCTGATCGATCAGCAGCCTACCGACTGGATTCACTTGACTAACGAAGCAGGCGGCGGCTCCTTCCAAGTGATGCCGCTGAATCTGCCTAATCGTCCCAACATCACTCGGCCAGAACCAAGCCAGCGCTTGCCTGTTGTGCTAAAGTTGTTTCCGGAGCGTCGTTACGAAATCGCCTGGAAATGGATCGATCGCATCGATTTCTACGAACAAATGGTGCTGGATGAAGCCAAGCAGCGGTTGGCCGACAAGGATTTTATCGGTGCCTTTCAATCGCTCAGTTTTTTGATGCGACGTTATCCGGACACTCCACAACTGGAGGACTTGCGACAGAAGTTTTTGTTCAGCAGTCTTTCAGCCAGTTATGCGAACAGTCAACTGGAACAAACGCTGTCCACTCTGGAGGAGCTGCGCCAAACAGCACCCGACTTTCGAGCCGATTCGGTGGCCAAGGCTATCAACACGGTGGTGGGAGCCTTGCTGGATCGACTGGAACAGCGCGGGGAATTATCGGCGGCTGGTCTTCTGGCTGCACGAATCAAAAAGCAGTACGGTGCGATCGAAGTGATTCAGCAGCGTGAGGCCCGTTTGCAAAGGCAGGCCGAACAGCTTCTGACGGCCGCCCAGCAAGACTATGCGGAAGGTCGCTATCGTGAAGCTTACAGTAAGGCTCTGCAGACTATCGGTTCGCCAGCCGTTGCTCAGCGCAGCAACAAGTTGTTGAAGAACTTGGCCAAAGTGCATCCTTTGGTGCGAGTTGGCGTTACACAGCGCAGTGGTCAGTTAGACCCCAGCAGCTTGACCAGTTGGCCTGCCAGACGTTCAGGGCTGTTGGTCCAGCGGCCGCTGATGCGTTTTTTGCAAACTGGCAATGAAGGCGGCAACTATGTCTTTGCCATGGGCAAGCATCGGCTTAGCGACGACTACCAACAGTTAAATCTGTCATTAGATGCGAACTGGTCTAGCACCGGCCAAGCCGCTCAATTGAGCGAATTGATGGTGCAGCGAGCGGACCCGCAAAGCCAGTTGTATGATCCTGCGTGGGCCGCGATCATGGGGTCGGTGGAGATCGCTGGCAGCAATCAAATCCTGGTCAATTTGCGCCATCCGCACGTCTTACCTCACGCTCTGATGCAGTGGACAAGTGCCAGTGAAGACTTGCCATCAGCAGCTCTCACTGGCTCCTATCAGCGTTCTAGTGCTGACGATCAGCAGGCGATTTACACATTGAGATCCACAGCCAAGCGCGAAGGACAGCCGGTGGAAATAGTCGAGATCTTTTATCAAGACTCCAAACAACTGCTGAACGATCTGGTGCGAGGCCAAATCGACATGGTCGATCAGATTTATCCAATCGACGCTCGGCAGCTAAGCGCTCACGCTGACATCAAGTTGCTGAACTATGCGCTACCCAGCACACACCTATTGATTCCCGTTTCACAAAACCAGTTTTTGCGAAGCGAGAAATTCAGACGCGCCCTGCTGTATGCAACGGATCGAGAGAGCATTCTGCGGGGAGAAATTTTAGGCAGTTCGGATCCTCGCGATGGTCAAGTGATCAGTGGACCGTTTCCGCTTGGGCAACGCGAAAGCAACGCCTTGGCTTACGCATATAATGAACAGGTCCGGCCCGCAGATTACAATCCTCAGTTGGCCAAATTGTTGGTTTTGATTGTTCAGCAGGAATTGACCAAGGCTGCCAGCAAACAACAGCAGCCGCCTCCAGTGCTGGAGACATTGGTTGTGGGTTGCCCTGATTATGAGTTGGCTCGAGTCGCTGTGCAAGCTCTGATTCAGCAGTGGGCAATCGTAGGAGTACCAGCCCAGATGTTGATCTTGCCCGATGGACTGGATCCACAACTGGTTCAGAAATGCGATTTTGTCTACGTTTGCACAACCATGTGGGAGCCGGCCACGGATATTCAGCGATTATTAGGCGGACGCGATGTCACGGCCAGCGATCACCCCTATGTGGTTCAAGGTCTTCAGCGCTTGCGCGATAGTCGCAATTGGCGAGACGTACGCAATTCGCTGCTGGATCTGCATCAAGTGATAGCCTTTCATTTGCCCGTGTTGCCGCTGTGGCAAGTGACGGATCGTTTTGCTGTACGCCGCAACGTTCAGGGTGTTACGGATCGTCCCGTATCGTTGTACCAAGACGTCCAAAATTGGCGCATGGAATATGCTGAACTCTCTCGGTAGAAAAGATTTGTAGTGCTAAAGCCGTTAAGCAATCTTGTTCACTTGCAAACAGCATGCTGCTACCCAGCGGTAGTCGGCAAGCGGTCTACCATCATCGCGCTTTGGATGGCCGTTTGGCAGTTTACGCTCGGGTTGTGGGCTACAGCGCAGGAGCAGGCGGTGTGGGAGTATGCACCGTATCGTGTGCAGATTTGGCATGCCTTGGAACCAAATCTCAATGTGACTCAGCAGGCCAGTCAGCGATTTCTAGAAGATTTGGAACAGGAACTGCGGCGAGTGTTTAAGGCGACCTGGCGCAGCCATATCCAGCCGATGCCCGAGCGGTTAAAGCCAATCGTCTTGAGAAATCAGGGAGGTCTCACTTTTGATGACTTGTCACGTAACGAATGGGTTCTGGTCGTGGCCGCTGGTCGTTCAGAGACTCGTTCGATTCGCACCTTTCAGGCCGCTGCTGAATCGTTGTCCGAAGTGTTTGTCTCACCCGCGACTCAGGCCGCTATGGAGAGTATTCAAGATCAGATGCCGCTGGATCCGAACTCTAGTGGCGGTCGGATCATGTCTAAGCTAATGGTCCAGCCGGGTGGCGATCAAGCGATCATGCAATCACTTGTCTCTCAGGAGATATTGGCTGCATTGGTACCGCGAGCTTATCTGAGCGATGACTCAAACGTCCGAACGATTAGTACTTTGCTGCCTTGGCAGACAGAAGTCATGTTAGATAATCGTGACAAGCTGTTTTTGTTGGTCGTTGGATCGAGAGATGATCAGTTTCACGCGCGTGTCATGGAATTGGATTGCACCACGCGGTTAGCCGGGCCCATGGTGGAAGGTCAAATCGATCAATGGTCTCAGGTATCGCGACTGACCAGTCGCTTGATTCAACAGGCATTCGCGCCGATCGCTAGAATTGAAGAGGCCGACGACTCGGTGGCAAAGCTGCGCCATCGCGCTGGAGGTCTGATAACACCTGACGATCAGGGCAATCCATCTCGGATTCGCGTTGGCGATTTGATGCAGCCCGTCGTACGACGCGACGATCAAAACGGTCAGCCCGTGTTGTTGCAGGCTTTGAAGTTCACCTATGCGGCAGTCACTCAGTCTGATGGCATAACGATGTCGGCCAACGTATATACCTACTCGGGTGGACCTGGACTGAAAGGACGGCAGAACCCTCGCACGCGACGGTTGTTGCTGAGGGTTCGACCCGTCAGTGACAAGAGTCAATTACAAATCGTGGTTCGTGGTCAGCGGGAACGCGCTCAGGCAGGTTGTGCGATCTACACCAAAGACTGGTTGTCCGACCAATTTCAATACCTAGGTCGTACCGATTGGAGCGGCCAGCTACCGATTGCGGCACCGCCCGTCCGGGTGAGTGTCATGCCAGCATCGGTCAAAGCGGAGCGTGCCTCGCAATTGCGAAGCGCTCGCGAATCGGCCATCCAGCAGGCCCGCTCCGAATACCAACAGAAGTTACAACAAGCTGAAGCTCAGCAAAAGGTTCTGCCGCCCTTTGATGTTAGTACTGTCGTGGTTCCCGAAGTTCCAGTCGATCCAGCTACTTTAGTGACTTTGAACGCGCCTCTTCTTCAGATTTACGTCAAGAGCGGTGATCGTGTTTCAGCCAGACTGCCGTTTGTCCCAGGGCTGGTTGGCACGGAGGTTGCCGAATTGAATGACGACAGCTTACAACTTCAAGCGGAGTCCATGGTTCGAGGTTTTCAAGGGGAAATATTAGACCTGGTGGGTCAGCGTAACCTTCTGTCTGCCCGCGTGCGGCTGCATATTTCGCAAGGGCAGTTGGACCAGGCGGCCAAACGCATGGATCAACTGCGGGGCTTGAAAGATTTTAACCAGATGAATGATCAATTAAGTTTAGTACAGCGCAACATCTTGGAACGCTTGGACGCCGGTGGAGTTCGGTCGGCTCAAACGCAGATCGATCGAATGTTCAAGAGCACGCGGGATCTGCTACAAAAATTCTTGCAGGATCAGATCGTGACTGAAACCGACGACGCCTTAAGGCAGGCGGTAGCTGCAGGTGCCTCCGGTGGCTCATCAGGTCCGTAAGCCTCGTACTCCCGCTCCTGCTCGTAATCGTGCAATCGTAACTTCAGGGATATCCGAGCACGAGCACCATTTCATTGAGCACGAGCACGAGTACATAGTTGTCAATCCCCAAACGACACATATTACCCATTGAAACTCCTGGATAACCAAGAGATTTGGACGCCAATAGCCACTGCCATGTGGCTGGGGTTGACTTCAGTCGTCCGATTCAGAATCCAGATCCTTGGGCTTGCGCCAGCTAGGGCGTTTCTTTCGTGCTTTAGGGTGATGTTTGGCTTTCAGTTCCGGAGCATCGCTTGGCTTGAGCGACATCGTCAAAGGCCGAACCGATCGGCGCACTAGGGTGGCCTGCAGGCGAAGCTTTTGGATCTTGTGCAATTCGTCTATCTCGTACTCGACTTCGTCTCCTGCCCCCAGCGGACTGTTGCCTACTTGCTGGACTTTCGAGAAATGAAAAAACACATCCTCCCGTAGATCTTCAGAGCGAATGAAGCCTACTTTCTTCTCAGGCAGAACCTTTACCACAATTCCTATTCGCATAACTTGCTCGAATACTAGGCTTTGTTTCCAATGTGGCGACAAGCTTCTAGCTTGTCGAAGAAGTGTAACAATTCCTTCACAAGCTAGAAGCTTGTGGCCACAGAAATTTGTCAAATGACGGCTTCAGCAACAAAGCCTAGAGTCTATTGAAAAATCCATCAAAGACATTCTAATTGCCGCAGTTGGATTCACCAGCCGAAACTCACTAAGGCAAGCAGCAGTTGACAAGTTACCTGTAACTACCGTTGCCAGACGGTGGGCCAGCACGGCAACCACCGCCTGGCGGCGGTAGCTACAGGGGAATTCATTTCCGTCGCTGGCCCTAGTTGACAGAAATATCCGCTGGAGCTTGAACAACCCCCACCAGATTCTGAACCACTCGATCGCCAATTTGTCTCATGGCGGCTGGCCACATGCGCTCGGCTTGTTCAAAGACAACATGCGGGGAGACTCCTAGAGGCAGCCAGAATCCTTGATCGAACTGTTGATCCAGCACTCCAGCATCCCAAACGACCTGCCCTGCATAGATCCTGACATCGCATTTGGGATCGGTCAGCAGAGCCTTCAGGTGGTCGATCTGAGCGGCAAAGAAGACGCCTTCGCCTGTTGAGAATTCTGCCAGTTCTTCGCGCTGGTGCATGGCAACAACCGGGCCAGAATCGGGACCTCCCATGTAGACCTTGCCGTCAAGTTTCGACTTTCCGGTTTGTCCCATTAGCTGCCATATCGCCGTGACTTCACAGGGCAGCGGGCGGTTGAGCATTACTCCGACGGCACCTTGGGCCGAATGATGCACTACTAGGCAGACGCTTTCCTGGTACTGGCCATCACTCCAGCCTGGCGCGGCTACCAAGAGACTGCCTGTCAGATTGTAGTTAGGGTTGAAGGAAAGCCGACCGCTAGACATCGTTAGGTTACTCTCTCTGCCAAGGTGACAAAAATATAAAACTCATTGAACGCGGGAAGCAAATGCTGTGCCAAGTTATGGTTGGCTTCCATGGACTTGGCCTCTAAATTTCGCGAAGAAGCTTGTCTTATTCTGGATGGTAGTATGGAATTCCTCGTTCCAAGGCTCCGCCTTGAAACGCACCGTCTTCGAAAGGCTCTGCCTCGCACGGCAGTTCAATTTCTCCATTGGCAGGTTCGTAAAAACCGCAGGCGGAGCCCAGTAACCAGTTGGTGGTGATCGGCTATACTTGTCCAGTGAGCCCAGCGATAGTTAAGCCAGCAAATTTCGAAAGCGATAGATATGTTTCGTTTCCTGCACGCGGCGGATATTCATTTGGACAGTCCCTTGCAGGGCTTGGTTCGCTATGATGGCGCACCGGTCGATGAACTGCGCGGTGCGACTCGACGGGCACTGGAGAAACTGGTGTCGTTGGCTATCCAGCGCCAAGTCGATTTTGTAGTCATTGCTGGCGATATCTATGACGGCGATTGGAAGGATCATCACACAGGCTTGTTTTTTGTGTCGCAGATCAGCCGACTGCGCGACGAGCAAATTCCGGTCATCATGATCGCGGGTAATCATGATGCAGCAAGCAAGATGACTAAGTCGCTTCGATTGCCTGACAATGTGCAGTTACTATCCTCGACCGAGCCACAAACTGCCACCCATCCACGGTTGGCTGAATTGGGTGTGGCCGTCCATGGACAGTCCTTTGCCAATGCGGCCGTAACCACCAATCTGGCACGAAGTTATCCCAAGAAAGTCAGCGGTTTGTACAACATTGGAGTCCTGCATACTTCGCTTGAAGACCCACAAGGACACATGCCGTATGCACCGTGCAAGCTGCATGATCTGAGGCAAAAAGAGTATGACTATTGGGCTCTAGGCCATATCCATCATCGCCGCATCGTCAGCCAAGATCCTTTGATTGTGTTCAGCGGAAATATTCAAGGTCGTCACATACGCGAGCCTAGTGCCAAAGGTTGCTACTTGGTAAGTGTCCAGGCGGACGGCAGTACTGAGCTAGAGTTTCAGCCCTTGGACGTCTTCCGGTGGGAATTGTGCCAGATTGACATGACGGGTTCAGATCGCCCTGACGACCTGTTGTCCGCGTTCTCTCAGCAGCTTGACCGGCTGCGCAGCCATCACGACGCTCTGCCGTTAGCTGTGCGCGTTCTGGTTGAAGGTTCGACCACCACGCATCAAGAACTGGTTGCCAACTGCGGTCATTGGATGAATGAACTGCGAGCCACCGCAATTTCGGCATCCAGTGGTAGCGTGTGGATCGAAAAGGTGAAATTTCAAACTCACAGGCCGGCTGACTTGCAGTTCGACCTGACTGACCGTGGCCCTATGTCGGTATTACTGCAGTTCATGCAAGAGTGTCGCGATGATGAAGTTTTGCTGAGAGAATTGGCGGATGAGCTGACCGACCTAAAAGTCAAGCTTCCCAGAGAGCTGATCGAAGGTCCCGATCGCATGGGCCTGGACGATCCCGATAGCATTCGCAGTTGGTTGGATGAAGTGCAGCCATTGATAATCGGCCGACTAGCGGACAGGAGAGCCAAATGAGAATCGTCCGCCTGGACTTGTTGGCCTTTGGTCCGTTTACCAATCAGTCGCTCGACTTTGATCATTCGGGCGAAGGGTTGCAGTTGATCTACGGTCCTAACGAGGCTGGTAAAAGTTCGTGTCTACGCGCGCTGCGGCAATGGCTGTATGGAATAGATCATAGTAGCCGCGATAATTTTATTCATGATCATCCCAAGCTGCGAATCGGCGGTGCCATCGAAAATTCATTGGGAAAGAGACTGGAGTTCGTTCGTCGCAAGGGAACGAAGAAGACGATCCGCGCCGCTGATTCCGACTCGGTGATCGAACAAGATCAGTTGTCGCAGTTTTTGGGCTCGGTGGATCAACAGGCTTTTGTCGGTAGATTTGCCATCGATCTGCAAGAGCTAGTCACCGGCGGACAAGCCATCGTAAAGGGTGGCGGCGAATTAGGTGAGGCTCTGTTTGCAGCGGGCAGCGGCTTAGCCAACGTCCGCTCTGTTCAGGCCAGTATTCAAGATCAGTTGCAAGAACTGTTCAAGCCAGGCGGTACCAAGCCTAAGATCAATGCTGATTTGAAAAGACTGATCGAAGCGAAAGAACAGATACGATCTGCCACTTTACCTAGTTCCCAGTGGAGTGATGTTGACAATCGGTTACGGGATATGCAGCGGCAGCGTGATCAATTGGTCGATCAGCATGCGCAACTTGGCAATCGACTTCGCCATCGGGAGCGGATTCAAAAAGCGCTCCCGCTTCTAGCTGATCGCCAGCGTCTGACCCACGAGCTTCAGCCGTTAGCAGATGTTCCCTTGCTGCCCCAAGACTTTTCAGCTCGTTGCGGCGAGACTGCCGCACATTTGAAGAATAGTTTAGAGGCACAAAACAGATGTCGCCGCGACATCCTGCAAGTAGAGCATGCAATCGAGCGAATCCAGTTACCCATGTCGCTTCTGAAACAACGAGTCGCCATCGAAAATCTGCAGGCCAATTTGGCGACCTACCGGCAGGCCCTTCAGCAGCAGCCCGATGTAAGAATTCAATTGCAGCTTGCCAGCGCGAACGCTCAACGACTTTGGTCAGAAATGGAACGCACTGGTCCATTACCACCGACCGAAAGTTTGCAAATGGGACGCTCACAACGCAAGCGTATTCAAGAGCTGGCGGCTGACTATAAATCGTTACTGAGTCAGCAAACCAGCGCTCGAGCTTTGGTTGACAAACTGAAGCGAGATCTTGATCACAAGCAGACGCAGCTTGAAAGGGCTGTTGATCTAGGCAATCCCGCAGAACTCAAGCGAGCGATCCGTAACATTCGAAGTCAAGGAGATGTCGAGCAGCAGATTGCCAGGCAGCGTGAAGCTGTCATGTTGATGCAGCAGCAAGCGCGAGCTGATTGGCAACGCTTGCCTTTGTTTGAAGGGACGCTGTCAGAACTGGTCGAGTGCCCGGTGCCTTTAAGAGAAACAGTTGATCAGTACGAAAAGTGGTTGGCGGATGATGAAGCCAAAACAGCCGCTCTGCAAAAGGAGATCGAAAAGACAAACGAGCGACTTGTACAGCTCGATAGGAAGCTCAATCAACTTTCGCTGGAACATGATGTACCTACCGAAAACGAACTGCATCAACTGCGCCAGCAACGTGACTTGGGTTGGCAACTGATTCAGCAAGTATGGCGTCCAAACGCGTATCCTGCCGACCGGCCAGATAACGACCTATTAGCAGAGGATTCTGCGAAGGGAGGAATGGAAGCCGGCAATTCTGATGCCTTGGATGTCGCAATTTATGACTTTGTGCGCCAGTGGGCGCCTCATGGTGATTTGGCGACGGCCTATGCTAACTGTGTGCGGGCGGCAGACCAGCTGGCGGACCGATTGCGTTGGGAAGCTGAACGCGTCGCAGAGAAGGCCAGCTTGACAGCGGAGCGAATGACCTGTGTCCATCGGTTGCATGAAAATCAAGCTCAGCATCAGCGGCTGTTGGAACAATGCGAATGTCGGCAACAAGAGTGGCATCAGTTGTGGTCGGCGGCCGGCATACGACCTCGGACACCGCGTGAGATGCGCGAGTGGCTCGCGCGGCATTCG
>B570J29032_109957672_pt1 | contig 10348 bp, 8 predicted proteins | sample LakMenEpi16Nov12_FD_29032 | JGI IMG/M metagenome (IMG submission 29032)
CTTGGTAACAGCCGGTGGATACTTGATCACTGCAGGAGCGGTAGCGACTGCAGTAAGTCAAGCCGCAGTTGAAGATTGTGGAGACAAAAAAAAAGAATACTAATCATTAAAATTATTATCACAATGGAAAATTGTAATAAAACAGAATTAGAACTTTCTGTAAACATTAAAAAGTTCGATAAAGCAAAAGGCGAATTGATAGACGCTATTTCTGCAGGAGCAAAGCTTACCAAAGCTGATGCAGGAAGACTTTTGGAAAATCCTGCACTTCGTTCTGTTGAGGAATTTGTAAACCTCAATTTGGATTTTTGCGGTGATGGCAAAGATGGCGAATGTGGTTGTCCACGTATTGCTGCAAGCACTCACACAAAATTAAATAAGGCTGAGTAATGAGCGGACATCATCATATAGAAGGTGGAACAATCCTGGGCACAGTTACCGGAACGGGCTTAACCGTATTGGCGAACATTGGTTCGACCGACATAACAAAAACTGTAGTCCTTGCAGCACTTGGTGCTGTGGTTAGTTTCTGCATGTCTGTATCTTTGAAGTGGCTCGTAAAAAAAATCAGACGAATGATTAACGGAGATGCATAAAAAATAAATCTATCAAAGAACGATCATGAGGTCGTCCGCCAGTTGGCGGACGACCTTTTTTATTTTAGTAAAAACTAAAATGACAATGCCGACAGTTGGCGAACACCTGATGAATGGACCCAAACAAAACAACCACAAGGAAGCTGATAGGCTTTGACACTTGGTGCAGGTGAATGAGTGAATGCAGATTTGCGCAGGTAGCGGTTGAATGCATAAGGTGAAACGGGTAAATTACTTGGCATGAGTTGAGGTGTGAATGAACAAATGCCAGAGTAATTTGCGTTTTTTTTGAATGAAGGATGTTTTTGCATAATAATTTTTTATGCTCTTCCTCTGCAAGGTTGACAAAGAAAAACCAAAAGGAAACGGAATAAATAGCGAAGCGGCTTTATGCCGTAGTCTTTTGTGTTTTGAATTTGCAACATTGCAATCTTTGCATTAAAAATTATTTAAGCGAAAACGAGTGCTATTTGTGTAGCATTTTGTAAACCATACTTTGCCTAACCTGGTGAATTAATTTGATTTGTTTGTTGAGGTTGGCTTGGTGCTCATCTAACTGCTTAAAATACCCCACCATTTCTTCATAATCTGCCCTATTTTGAGAGATTGTGATATTAGCATGGTGTAATGCCATTGCAAACTCATCAATGCGTATAAACTCAATTACAGAGCCAATTAATAATTGATGAAAATACTTACCTTGCCATAAAGCTTGGCACAAATAATAATAATGCCAACATTCATCATCAGAATCCGCAAGGAAAACAAATGAATTACTGTACCAATCCGGGCTTGGCTTTCCTGAATTTCTTCCACGGTTAAGAATAAAAAAATGCGGTTGGTTGTACTTGTTACCGATTTTGTGTGTTTTGATTTTGTTTTTGAGCATAGCTTGTGCATTAAAATTTATGCTACCCCAACCCCCATAATTTTTAAAACAAAAAAGAAAAAACCGAAAAAAAATAAAAAAGAAAGCCCTGATGCCAAGGTGATGGGACAGGGTTTGCAAGGTTTTTGACAAAAAAAATACTACCCCCTTACGGAGTAGTATTTTTTATCAATAGTAAAAGTAAGGGGGTGGAGATTTTTTTTTGCAAAACCCGAAGGGCTTGACCTTGCTAAGACTGGCACAGCGCCTTACTTTTGCGAACTTTTTTTTAATTTGGATAACTAGATGTAAATATCACAAGCGTTGAATTGGCCAGAGCCTATAAACTGACTCCGGGCTGGATCAAAATTTGAATTAATTAATTTACCATGGGAAAGATTATAAAATGGCAGGTTGTACTTATTGGTATTTTTATAAAATAGCAATTCATTATCGATATTGTTGTACAAGTATTGAGCATCATCAAAACAAAGGAATAAACCGTGAGGTGTATATTGATTTACACAAATCTCATTATATCCATTAGAAGACCGATTCAAAATAGCATTCTCAAGGTTAGTTTGGGACGGTGAAGTTGTAGAATCTAATAAGTAATCTCTTGATCCATATGTATCAACACCAGTCCCGCCATCAATCGAATTAGCATAAGTTACATTTACTTTTTTTAAAATTACTCCAACTGGACCGAAGAAATTATTTTTCCCATTTAATGTGTCGCCTACTGAAATTGTTGAACATGAAAGTTCAAGTTGATTGGTAATGACTTCATCAATTCTTTGATAGATGGTTTTACCTGTAGAAAAAGTATTACCTGCACCACCGTTCTTTGTAAGGCAGTGAGCTAAAATCACATTTTGTTTAGCGAAGATTAAATCCATTATTCATATTTTAAGCCTTCTGCCCAGGTTCTCATTTGATGATTTGCAAATTTTGACTCACCTGCATTTGCTATTGCAGTAAGTTGATTAATTACACCATCGCGCAAAGACGCTGAATGAAATTGAATTGTCATAAATAATTCAATACTTTCAGATGGTATGTGGCCACGTAAAATAATTTGCTGAAACGGTTGTGTCCATTCTACCAAAGCCTGCATATCTTGAACAAACTCATTGGATTGAAAATTGTTTTTTGATTGAGGTAAGCGAATTATCGCTATACCTTCGGATGAATATATTTCTGGCAGCTGTTCAAGTGCAATTGCAAAAAGCACAGATAAATCACTAACACATGAAACAAATATTCTTTTGTCACTTGCATTAAGACCATTTTCTTTTATACCATTCCAATTGTTTATTGGGGTGATATGATAAAACGCAGAATCTGGATTATTTAAAAATGCTTTCATGGTTAAATATATCAAATTTACTGTTACCCTGTGGGTCGGGGTAAAACAGCCTTGAGCCGTGCGGTGGGAAAAGTGGCTGCAATGAATGGAGTGCAACGGAATGGATTGCGGACACTTGTGCAGCTTTAGCGAGCCGTCCTGCGAGTGGAGCCTTGGGTGGGAGCTTGAGAGCTTGAGGTACGAAAGCGGAAGCGACCTATGTTGCAAGTGTGGCAAATAAATAAAGTCCGCGCAGCGAGCCTTAGTTTATGCCACACGATAGGAACACAAGGCAGGTTTTGGCGCATTAGCGATAGCATGTGTGATGAAATGCGCCAATGCCTGACGCAGCCCGAGGCGACCAGCAGGCGAGCCAAATTATAGGCAGCCGGTGGACTGACAAGCTACTGAAATGAATGCAGACGGAACGGAACCGGTGACTGGAGCGAAGCGTAAGGTAACGGGTGGAGAGAAGGCGAAATGAATGAAGTGGCTTGGCAGGACAAAGGAGGCTGCCATGAGGAAGAAGGAGGAACGCAAAAAGCATGACAAGCTTGCCTTAGCAACCCGAAGGGCATTGCCACTTTTGTTTATGCCTTTAAAACTTGCACTCTAAAACAAATGTGGCAATGGCTTGGCGTGATTTTTTGCTGACGACTGATGACGAATACCTTTTTACCTGTGGGGGGCTTGTGGGAAGGATTAATGAATTTCTTCTGTATAAATAATGTATTGACAAAGAGGGCAAACCGAGGCATTTGTATAAGTTAACACAACTTGATAAGAAAATTTTCGTATAATTGGAGAGATTAACATCTTTGTGTTCACAATCAGAGGAGTTGGAAGAAGAAAAGAACGCATTAAAAAGGGATTTTTGTTAAACATGTCACAATTAGATTTTATAAGAGAAATTGCTAAGTATGGTCTTGAGAATGACCAGGAGAAATTGCTTGCTGCGCTTACTGAACTAATTGAGCATTCGAAAAAGACTAAGAAAATAAATTTTGCAATTCAACTTCAATCTTTACTCAAGGACGCAATTAAGCATCAGCAAACTTCCGGGTTAGTGAAAGTTGGTTCTCCAAAACATTTTTTACGAGAAGAGGATAAAGAAGTAAATGAGTTTATTATTGAAAAACTTACTTCTGATTATGCTTTCGAAAATCTTGTTTGTTCTGAACCTGTAAGAAGGGAGTTGAAATTTTTCATTCAGGAACATAACTCCACTGAATTACTTAATAAATTCAGTTTACCGGTTTCAAATAAAGTTATATTTCACGGACCATCAGGTTGCGGAAAAACTTTGGCAGCCTACGTACTTGCTGGTGAACTTGAAAAAATGATGATAGTTGTTAATCTCGGTGCTATTGTTTCTTCAAAACTTGGAGAAACAAGTAAAAACCTTGCTAAAATATTTCGTAAAGCTTCATTAGAAGATACAATCATTTTCATTGATGAATTTGATTCATTAGGAAAAATAAGAGATTACAGTCAAGATCATGGCGAGATGAAAAGGGTAGTAAATACTATTCTTCAATTGTTTGATTATTTACCACAAAGTAGCGTTGTTATTGCTGCAACAAATCATCTTGAAATGATTGACGATGCTTTGCTTAGACGATTTGATTTACGCCTAAAATTTGATTTGCCAGATGAAGCACACATTCAAGAGATAATTGATAAAACACTTAAGTCAAATACTTTCCAATTTGATGATCCAAAAAAATTACCCGCACTTAGAAAAAAGTGTATTGGATTATCTTATTATTCGATTCAAAAATCTCTTATTACATCAATAAAGCGAAGCATTTTTGATAATGCTGAGAATCTAATTGCATTAAAACCAAAGATTGATACAAAACTTTGGTCATCATTAATTGATGAAGAAAAGAAATCTATCTCCAAGAAATAATTTATAAATCTGCTTCTGCTTCAAGATCAGTTTCAATTGCTCCTTCAATTGTAACAACTGAGGTAAGGTTATTAATCTTCTGCATTTCATTATGTAAATCAAATGCTGTCAATTCATCATTCGCCTTTTCAGTAATGTTAATCGCTATTGAAAATTGATGTGGTTGCCTTTTTAGAACATTCATAAAATCATCTTGCAAGTCTCTTTTACTTGCACAACGAACTACTAATGATATTTGTTTATCGACCTTAGATATTTCTTCAGGGTTAATATTTAATTCAAATGTCTGCACGTTGGAAAATGGTTTTGAACTTAATGGATAAAAGTCTTCTGACCACGTTGACACATTCTTTTTAACACCTAAAGCTTTTCGCCTTGCATCCTGCTTCATTTTATCATCATCCTTTTTAACGCCAGTTAACGGTTCATAGAATTGATTGAAATAAGAATGACTTCTATCAGAAATTATTTCGGAAGTTTTTATCGGATCATCCTTTTCAACACTTTTAATAAAATTAAAACTAATATGAACCGGGTTGTAACTTAGTTGATTATTTATTACAGGGAAAAATTTGTAACTAAGTGTTGCCGTAAGTTTGAGTATTGCAGATTCTTGTTTAGAATAACTTAATAGATATTCAGGAATATTAATATTGATAACTTTATATGAATCAGAAAAAATCACATCTTCAACAACTAAGGTAACAGATTTGGAACCTGAGAAAAGAGCCTTATTCTCATCAGGAAAACCATGACCAACTAAGCGTTGATATAAAATTGATGAGCTAATATTGCTATTCAATTTTTTCTGATCCTTTGGGTCAAGGGAATTAAATGATTGATTGAAGTTCTTCTGAGCTTCCTCCTCTTTGATTTCCTCAATAAGATCATCCAAAAATTCATCCTTCAATAATTTCTGTGAACTGTTAATCAATAAGGCCTTAACAGATTGCATATTTAGAGCAGGATAATTATTTAAAATTTTGGCTGCAATATTTGCTAGTAATGGAGCAGACCAGCTGGTACCTGAATCTCTACAATAAAAGTCATTTGCTCCAAGGCCGAAACCTACGACTTGCATTCTTGATTTATCACCAAGGTAATCGCCACCAGGCATTACTAAATCAGGCTTATTTAAGTTGTAATTCTTTTGACTTTCCCTTAAAAAAACACCATTCACTTTCTGTAAATAATCTATATAGTGTTTTCTTGTATAATAAGCAGGAAGTTCTTTGAATGGGGTTAAGTCAGAACCATTAGTTGAATCTTTGTTTTCTGCTATTGCACCTACAGAAATGTTATTATAACTTTCCGAAGGAGAACATAAGTTTGAGCACTCACAAGAATGAAAATCAGAAGATTTGTTGGGGTTATAAAAGTGTAATGGATATGCATGCAAATTTTGATTATTACCCGCATTCAAATCATCATTTATCGCTCTAACATCTTGGTCGTCCAGATTTCCTACAGAAATAAAAATCAGTATGTCAAGTTGAAAAGTAAGCTTATCTAACAAGTATGCAAATTCAGAGATATTAGAATTATAATTTTTAGTACCTCCTGTAACAGCAAGAGTAAATATCCTAACACCATTATCGTTTGCAAATCGAATTGCCTTTTCTATTTCATAAATATTAAAACAACCTTCATTGAAATCAAGTATCTTAATTGGTACGATATACGCATCAGCAATGTATGATTTTTTAGAAGTGTCAAAATAATCAAGACCTAAGGCAGCAAGTGTTGCTACGACAGTACCATGGGGATGCTTAGGTTGTGTGCTTTTTGGTGATGCAGGATTAGTTAAATCAAGGCCAAAATCTAATATAATATTTTCAATCGGTTTAATTGGTTTAACACCATTATCTAGCACCCCAATTAATACGGACATATCCTTAGGAGGATCAACAGTAAAATCCCAAGTTAACGTTGGTTCGTTGAATTCGTTTTCCTTTATTGTAGGACATCTGTAACTTTGAATCTTATAGATAACATCATAATTCTTAGCAATATTTGATATTTGCTCTTGAGAGGCATTTATTAGTTCAATAATATTTCTGGAGTCTCGACTGTATTTTATAACTGGATTAGCCTGACAAAGCGCAGTAATATGTTCAATTAAAGATTTGTAAATTTTATCGTAATCATTTTGTATTTCTGATGTTGGATCTATTATACTTATAATAAAATCCTGCTCAGGCGAATCAAATAGTATCTCCTCTGTAGTAAGAAATTTAAAGTCATTGATTATAGTCGAAATTGCGTAAGATTTACCTGAAGGCAATTCAGTATCTGCACTATCAACAAATAATTTCAAAATCTTAATGAACTCTGCAAATTTATCAGCATCAGTAATCGCAAAAAGTACAGACTGATTAAAATTCATGTAAGTAACCGGAACTAGGCCGAATTGTTGCTTGAATCGCTTTTTCGTTTCAAAAGTGTTGTAATCATTGAATACAACGTAAAAGTCAACTAAGATGAATTCTAAATGCGCAGGAACGACCAAGTTTCTTGACTCTCTTCGTAAATTAATTGAGTTTGAAAGAGTGTTTAAACTAATATTGAACCGATCCTTTTGGGGACGATAAGCGTTCGCTGGTTTTGCATCAACCTTGTCTGGTTCTTCATCCCTACCCCTTGATGCATTAAACTTCTTATTTTCTCCTCTTGGATTGTTTAAAAATAAATGTGGTTTCATTTCTGCCATCTCAATTCAATTTTTCAATAATTAATTTTCCAATACCGTAATCCAGTTTTCCTGTATCATCTAAAACATTAATGAAACCAAGTTTACAAGCGTTGCCATCGGATTTGCCTTTGTGAAATGTGCCGAATTTTTCAGGATAGTCTTGAAGTTTTGGGTAAAGCAGCATGCTTTTACCTGCGTTCCAATAAATGTTGTAGGCATACATCTGTTTTAAATCATCATCAGATGGATTGCGGTAATCAATTACTTTCCACTTTGTATCTATCACATATTTCTCTTCCTGGTCTCCTTCTTTTTTTGTTACAACTATATCCGGACGAATGGTTTTTGTTTCCCAAAACTTCTGAGAGTTCTGAAATTCTACTTTGTAATTATCAGGCTTTCCTTTCTGCAACATACGGTACACATATTCTTCCCAAAGCTTATTCATGTCGAATAGCAATGCCAACATATTCTCCTGACCGTTTTTAATGTCGGGTGAATAATTGAGAATTATCATTTTGGCAATTTTGATTGCTTCATTGTAAGGAACTGTTTTCCGTGATTCAATGAGTTGATCAAAATGATTTTTAGTAATGTGTATTTCTTTTATTTCAGGAAAATCAAGTTTAATTCTTGCCACTCGATCTTTTAAAACAGGATTGGTTACTATTTTTGAAAGTATTGTTAAACCTCTTAAAAGAATTTGATTTATTGTGTTTTCGTAATCATAAACTTGATGTGTCGTGTAAATTCTTTCTTTATGAATAAGATTCTGCTGAATGTTTCTTGCGAATTCTATTCTTCCTTTTAATGCTGTTGTGTTATTGGAAACATAATGATATTTCTTAATAAGACCTTTGTGCAGCAAAGCTGAAACTTCATCAAGGTAGATTTCAAAATACAATTCTAAAAGTGAATGGTAACGTTTATTGAGGCTTGCCTCAGAAACGGAATCAACTTTTATTTTTCGACAGATGGCTAACATACTCAACAGAGCATTGCGCCATTTTTCGTAATCTCCTTTTTCTGACTTTGCTTTTTTATCTGCCTTTGGAAGTATCTCAATAGTTAATCCACCAATTTGAATTACGCCAACATAGTTAGTGAATTTAACGCCATCACGAATACCAGTGAAGTAAATATTATTGTTTAAATCATTGAACGCATAAAGCTTGTCCAATTCATGGGGCTCAAGTTCACCTCCCTTTTCTTTGAGGACTAACCTTTCATGTTCAAATATTTGAATTAACCTTGCCAATGTTACTCGTAAATAGATTTAAAATTCCAATCACTCAGTGGACGAATAGTATAAATAGCTCGTTGTTTTAAATCCTGCTCTGTTTGTGAATCGTAATCTTCAAATTTTGCAAATTCAAATTCATTCGATTCCTTTTGTACAAATGAACTTCCCAGGACTAAACCTATCTTCCCAAAATCACCAAAGAAATATTCTTCTAATAATGGTATAACTTTGTCTTTAAATACTAATTGTAGATCTGTAACAGATGATACAGTAATGAAATAGGAATGCCCAATTTTGTGATCTTTATCAATTAATTTTTCAATACGGTCATTCATTTTATTTAGGAGCTGGATCAAATCAATATCTCCAAGTTTTCCTTTTGATTTACCTTCCGTTTTAATCAAATCAGCATTGGGTGCCATTTCTTGAAAAGAGAATCTTCTTCGCAAAGCTGTATCTAATGATTCAATACTTCTATCAGCTGTATTCATTGTTCCTATAATATGAACGTTTGAAGGAACAGTGAACTTAAGTTTTGAGTATGGGAGTACTACTTCCAATGCCTCTGGTTTACCTGCTCTCTTGGTTGGTTCGATTAAAGTTATTAACTCTCCAAAAATTGAAGAAACATTACCTCTATTAATCTCATCAACAATCAAGACAAAATTCTTCGATTTATTATCTATTACCGCATTTTTTATTGAACGAACAAAGAACGATGGGATAATTGCTTCTTTACGAAGTTTATAAATTGTCTTTTGTGTTAAATCGTTTTGATAGAATTCGTTCACCGGGATATCCACATTGCTAAATATCCATTCTACAGGCCTAACGTGACTCCAAACAACATCAATATCTTCTTGGAATCTATACTCCCCAGTAACCCTTCCAATAGCTCTAATGTAATTATTACCATTTGCTATTACAACGTAGTTTCCTACTTTTAAAAGGTGACGAAAATAATTTAAACATCTTGCTGCATGTTCATCTAAAATGTTTTGTGATTGTAAATCGCGTATATCATTCTCTGATTTATTTGTTAAATCAATATCTTCATTGAAGCCAATAGAAATAATATTATTTTTTATACAATAATCATAAACATTTTGAGAGTAATCTTTGGTTGTGTCTCCTAATGATAGTTTCCAAAAAACCGCCTGATTAAATTCTGCTTCTGACATTGAGAGCAAATTATCCTTGGCTAAAGCTTGAGCATTTACGATTGCATCTGCATGACGGCAAATGCTTTTAAAAATACCATCTTCAATCTCGTAATAAACTTGCTTATTATCTGTTGTTTTTGGTTTTATACCCTCAACAAAATCTTCATAACTGAATGATTGATGAAATGTGCAGAAAGCAATTTGACCATTTGCGCTCTTCCAATCATTTATTAATAGTTCATTGAATTTTGCTTGTAAGGCATCTCTGTTCGAACTATTTTTTGAATAGAAATCAGGATCAACTATTTTAACGGCCTCTGAAATGGTGTTATACGTTTTACCTGTTCCCGGAGGACCATACAGTATTTTATTTAGTGAATTTTCCATACTTGGATTGGTTTGTATTAAACTTAAAATTGCTTGATATTGTTGTATTGTTGCTGGGAAGTTAGTCCCTTGTGTTCCTTGTTTTAAATCTTTAAGAATTGTATGAGCTAAAACCTGTTCCTTTAAAATTGGTTCATTA
>B570J29032_109957673_pt1 | contig 10348 bp, 10 predicted proteins | sample LakMenEpi16Nov12_FD_29032 | JGI IMG/M metagenome (IMG submission 29032)
CAGCAAGCCGGCTACGCGATTCACCTGCTTTATTGGCACCTGCCGATGGGTCTTTTCAAGCGCACGCCGCCCTCGTGTGTGCGCGAATTCATCGGCTGATATGCCCATTAACCGACGTGATGAACACCTTTGATGCGGCGCCTGATCCCTGCTGTACACGCGCCGAAAGACGACACCCGACGAATGACTGACGCAAGTCCCTTTATGGACTGGAACACCAATGAAACTGCAACAACTCTCGGATGACATCGGCTTTCGGACTGGGATCAGGCGCGCCTTTCAGCTCTTCCTGGCTGGGTCGCTGCTGACAAACCTGCTGCTTGCCGTCGCGCTGACGCTGGCAGATCGCACCCATCGCGAAACGATGGTTCCACCTGAGATCAAAAAGGGCTTCTGGGTAGAAGACTCCAAGGTCTCAGGCGATTACCTGGAACAGATGGGTCTGTTCCTCGTGCAACTGGCTATGAACAACACGCCCATCTCAGCTGAGTACAACGCACGCACGTTGCTGAAGTACGTGGGGCCCGCCTCCTATGGCGAGATGGAAAGGCTGCTGCTTGGCAATGCAAAGCGTCTGAAGGAAGACAACGCCTCAACCGTCTTCGCGCCCAGCCTGATCACCGCAAGCGAGAAGGAAAACGCGGTCGCGTTCTCCGGGGTTTTCTCGACCTACATCTCGGACAAGCGCGTCTCGCAGGTTCAGAAAGACCTGCTGGTGAGGTTTGGCTATAGCGCAGGCAAGGTCTACATCCTGGAGATGCGCGAGACCGATCCCAAGCAGCCATTCAAAGACCAGGACAAAAAGGCGGGCTGACATGGACAAACGCTTCTTGGTTGCTGTGGCAACAATTGTTGGCTCGCTGGCGGGAATGCTTGTGACCTCGCCAGCCAATGCGTTGCAGACCGTCGATGTCACCGATGGCCGCTCGCATTTACTGAAGATCAGCGCGCAGGAGATGAGCCGTATCTCGGTTGAGGGCGGCAAAATTCGCCGCTTCGATTTTGTCGACGGCGAGCTCGAGGTCAAGAAAGACGACGAGGCCGGTGCCTATCTGGTACTGCCAATGTCCAAAAAGCCAATCAATGTCTTTGTGACGACCTCGTCAGGTCTCACCCATGCATTGATCCTGCAGCCAACCGAAATTCCGCTTGAGTCGATTGTGCTGCGCGAGCCCGCACGACGCGACCGCGATCCGAGGCGCACCGACGTGAAGATCGAGAAAGCTGGCTCGCTTGAGCTTGCAGTCAAGCGGCTTGTGAGCGCAATGGCGAGAGGCCAGCGCCCAATCGAATTCGACGTCACACCGGTCAACCAGGTCATCGGGCTATGGAACGAATCGCGCTTCGTGCTGGTTGAGAAGTACGTCGGGCGCTCGCTGATTGGCGAGAAATATCGCCTCACAAACATCTCCGGCTCGGTCATGAGGATTGCTGAGCAAGAGCTCTACAAGACTGGCGTTGTAGCAATCAGCGTTGAGCAACAGGTGCTCAATCCTGGTGAGTCGACCGATGTCTTTATCGCGAGGGTCAGCAACGATGGCTGAGTCCTCAAAGCGCGCCTCGATGCTGCGCAACAAGCAGATGGTCATGGTGGCGGCCGTGGGCGCTGGCGTCCTGTTGGTCTCGTTGGCTGCGGCCTACTTCACCAACTCCGCCACCAAGCCTAGCGTCCTGTCGGTTGAAAAGCCCGCGACCAAGTCGCTCGCGTTGGGCGCCTCCTCGACTGATAAAGAGGCTTGGCGCACTCAGTCTCAGAGCGACCTCGACAAGATGGCCAAGAGGCTGCAAGAGCTCGAGGCGGCTGTGTCTGACAGCAAAAAGCCTGACAACAAGGTGGCGCCGCCGCCGATGCCCCCGATGGCGTCGAATACTCCACCCGTTTCACCACTGCCAATTACGCCCCCTTTACCACCTGGGCCCCCGGCACCCCCTCCCGGGCTTTTCACGCCGGCAAGCCCCCCGCTGGTTCCGCCTCCACCGCCACCGGTGGTTCGTCCCCCGGTCATGCCAAGCACTGCGCCCGGTGCGCCTTTGCTAAAACCTGGGGGCGTCCAACATCTTCCGGGCTCGCAATCAAACGAGCCGCCTGCTCCTCGCATTCGATCCATCTCGCTTGAGGAGCCTGCCTCCGAGAGTAATTCCGACTCCAAGCGGTCCGCTGGCAAGTCCATCTCCAACCAGAGCCGCGGCGACAAGGACACCATCGGGCAGTCCTCGGAAACCTACATGCCGGCCGGCACCTTTGCGCGGGCGGTGCTCTTGAATGGCCTGGATGCGCCAACGGGTGGCCAGGCGCAGCAAAACCCGATGCCAATCGTCTTGCGTCTCATCGACAACGCGCAGCTGCCCAACGCAGTTCGCGCCAATCTCAAAGATTGCGTGGTCACCGCCAATGGCACAGGCGATCTGTCCTCCGAGCGCGCATATGTACGCCTGGATCGCTTGAGCTGTGTGGACGAGGAGGGCGGTGCGATCGATGTTGCCGTTAAAGGCTATGTGAGCGGCGAAGACGGCAAGACCGGACTGCGTGGGCGTCTCGTGACCAAGAGCGGACAGGTCGTGGCCAATGCCTTGTTCACCGGCGTGATCGCGGGCCTTGGCGAAGCGCTGCGCCAAAGCAGCACCACGGTGGCCACCGCACCAGTCACCGGCGTGCAAACGCAGACGGTGAATAACTCGCTTCGATACGGGATGGGTGCGGGCCTTGCAAGGTCGACCGATCGCATCGCGCAGTACTACATCAAGCTCGCTGACAAACTTTTTCCGGTCGTAGAAGTCGATGGCGGGCGGGTGGTTGATGTCGTCTTTACACGCGGCGTCTCAGTCGAGCGCCAGTAAGTAACGCACCTCGCAGAGGAAACCCACATGAAGATCCGAAACCTCATCGGCGCAGCACTGCTGAGCCTTGCAGCAGGCGCACAGGCTCAGCCCGTTGTTGCTCCCATTGCTCCCAGTGCTCCAGATACGGCGATGCTCGCAACGCTTACGCGCCTGTATCCGGCCACCACCTTCAAGGAAGTCAACACGACCACGGTGCCCGGTGTCTTTGAAGTGGTGATGGGGCAAAACATTGCCTATACCGATCGCACCGGGCGGTATTTTTTCTTCGGTCGGCTCTTCGATATGCAAACGCAATCCGATCTGACGGCCGCCAAAGCAGAGCAGTCGAGCAGGCTCGAGGTCGGCTCACTTCCGATCGAAGACGCGATCAAGACCGTCAAGGGCAATGGCGCCCGAAAGCTCTACGTCTTCTCGGATCCGGACTGCCCCTACTGCCAACAGCTCGAACGCAATCTCGTAGGCATCAACGACGTCACGATCTACACCTTCATGATGCCGTTGGAAGGACTGCACCCGCAGGCTAAAGCCAAGGCGATATCGGTCTGGTGCAGCGCAGATCGCGCCAAGGCCTGGGATCGGCTGATGACGAATGGGCAAGTCCCAAGCGCAGTTGCCTGCGCACATCCGGTCGATCGCAACATCGCGCTTGGCGAACGGCTGGGTGTGACCGGCACGCCCACGCTGATGTCGGCAGACGGTCGTAAGCTTCCCGGTGCTGCGCCCGCAGAGCGAATCGCTCAATGGATTGATGCTGGAGCAGGAGCATCGCGATGAACGCGACATCTGCTCTTGCGATCGGATTGGCCTGCGTGGGCCTACTTAACGTCGGCGGATGCACCACCGCCTCAGGTCTGGATGCGAGCAGCAAATTCTCCTGCTCGGCCCCGGATGGCGTCACCTGCTTGTCAGTGTCTGGCATCTACGCGAATTCGAAGGCCGGCACGCTGCCGGCGATGCAGCCGAAGAGTGCTGGGTCGTTCGAGGCGGCCGGTACGCGCTCTGTCGTTCCCGCAGCACCGGGTGGCCAGCCGCGCGAGATCGTGGCCTACAACGCACCGGCCAATACGGTGAGCTTTGGAGGTGCCACGCAAAAGACCACCGCCAAGGCGATGTCGGCTCCGCACTCAGGTGCGCCGCTTCGCACGCCCGAACGAATCGTTCGGGTCTGGATGGCGCCCTTTGAGGACGCAGAAGGTGACCTGCATGACCAGAAGTATTTCTACGTCACCGTCACGCCCGGCTCCTGGACCATCGAAGCGGCCCGGGTAAACATTAAGAACACCTTCCAGCAAGTCACGCCCTTGTCGCGCAACAACCCTGCAAACAGGGAGACAGATCCCGACCAGATTGCGCAGCAGCAGTCCCGGCTTGCCCCGCCCCCTGGTTCGCCTTCGGGGGTTGCTCCAGGCGTCCCGCCTGACGGTATGGCGGAACCGCCCGAGCCTTTCGATCCCCTGGCTCCGAACAATCAAGGCGTGCCGATATACCCGGGCGTTCCGATGTATCCGCGTATGCCCGTTGACCAGAGCTTGAACTGAAAAGGAATCTTCGTGAGCGCAGTTTTCAAGGATTCCGACCAGGACGCAAAGCCCGGAGTAAAGCCCGAAGTAAAGCTCATATCTGTGATGGATCGGCTCAAGCCGCTCACAGATAGTGTGAAACGCCTGGCGACGATCTTCGGCAAGCCAGACTCCAACTTCGAAGAGATGGGCGATGACTTCGCTACACCTCGCCAATCGGACGCAAGCGGCGAGTTGCCCTTCGATCGCTTCGCGAAGTTCCTTCCTTACACCGCATTCGATGAGATCAACCGGCTCTTCATGATCGAGTCGGACAAACCCGGAAAGATCGAAGGCTGGGGCTTCGTGCTGGAGATTGGGCCCCAGATTGGCGCAAGCGTTGAGATGAGCAATTTCCTGGTGAATCTCTTCTCATCGGGAGCGCCCGCAGGAACTGGTTTTCAGGTGTCGATCTACGGCTCACCGGTGCTTGATGAGCTCTACAAGGGGATGCTCGATATCACCCAGGATCCGCAAACCGCCAAGTTTCCAGACCAGGCGGCGCTGCTGCGGCGAATGACCGAAAAGCGCATCGAGTTCTATCGGCGCGGGGCAACCAGCGAGCTCTTTGAGAACTTCAACTTTCGCATGCGCGACTATCGCTGCCATATCAGCGTGGTGGTGCCAGCCAAAGACATCGAAGACGAGTCCGCTCGCAAACAGGCATCGTCTTTGCGCCAGCAAATGCTCACCACGCTTCAGCAGTACCACCTGTATCTCTACGAGTGGGAGCCCGAGCACCTCATCAATTACCTCGCGCTCATCCTCAATCCACACCGCACGTTGGCTGCCGACTATCCCTGGCTTGAGTACGACGACGGTCGAGAAATCCGCAACCAGGTGGTAGCAATCGACACCCGTGCCCGGGAAACGGAGACCGAGATTCGCTACAGCGGCAATGGCATGGAGGAGGTTTGCATGCGGGCGATGTCGGTGCGCACCTACCCACAGTCGATGAGCCTGCAATCGATGGGGCAGCTCCTGGGGTCTGCGACGTCGACCGCAATTGCTTATCCATGCCCGTTTCTGATCACCATGGGTGTGACGCTGCCCGACTACGATGCCGAGAAAAGCAAGGTGATGCTCAAGGCCGCTCGCGCACAGCAGTCAGCCGAGTCGCAGTTGGCCAAGCTCATGCCGCATCTGCAGGATGTGAATGCCGACTGGAAGATCGTGCAGCGCGCTTTCGACGAAGGCAAGGGCACCTGCAAGATGTATCACCAGCTGCTGCTGTGGTGCGCGCGCGAGGATCTCCAGCGATCTGAGCAGGCGGCAAAAGCGGTCTGGCGCGGTGAGCGCTTTGAGATCACCACCGATCGCAAGATGCAAAAACAGGGCCTTTTTGCAGCGCTCCCGATGATGTTTGGCCCGCTGATGCAGCGCGACTTGCGAGCCGCAGCTAGGGTCTCAACCAAGACGCTCTTTAATGCCACCAACATGATGCCGATCATTGGCGAATGGACCGGCACGCCCCCCATCCAGGGGCAGCGCAACTCCAAGCCGGTTCTCACGCTATTTGGGCGCAAAGGTCAGTCCATGGCGGTGGACATCTTTGCCAACCCTTCTGGCAACTACAACGGGATCGTGGTCGGCACATCCGGCTCAGGAAAGTCGTTCTTTCTGAACGAGCTGACCTTTCGGATGTTGGCCACCGGCGGACGTGTCTGGATCATCGATGTGGGTCGCAGCTACGAAAAGCTCGCCTCGATGCTCGGTGGCCAGTTCATCGAGTTTTCCGACACATCAAACATCTCGCTCAATCCGTTTTCGCTGATCGAGGACATCGACCGCGACATGGAGATGCTCAAGCCATTGATGGCACAGATGATCTCGCCGTCGCGCCCGCTCTCCGACTACGAGCTTGCGCAGCTTGAGATGCACCTGCGCTCCGTCTGGTACGACCACGGTCGCACTGGGACGATCTCGCAGCTCGCCAACTCGCTTAAGAACAACTGCTCGATGGGCGGACCCAACCCTCAGCAGGATGACCCAGATTGGAAAGACAAGGTGCTTCAGATGCCCTATGAGGAGCGTCAGAAGTTTTGCGATCCGCGGATCCGCGATCTCGGCGTGCAGCTCTTCCCGTTTACCGAAGACGGGTCCTACGGGAAGTTCTTTTCGGGTCCGGCCAACATCAACTTCACCAGCAACTTCATCGTGCTCGAGCTCGAGGAGCTCAAGGCCAAAAAGGACTTGCAGGCGGTGGTGATGCTGCTGCTGATGTACCGCATCACCCAGGACATGTACGTCTCGGATCGCAAGACGCCGAAGCTTGTGATCATCGACGAGGCCTGGGATCTGATGTCCAGCGGCTCATCAGGTTCGTTCATTGAGGCCGGCTACCGGCGGGCCCGCAAATACGGCGGCAGCTTCTTTACTGCCACCCAGTCGGTTGCGGATTACTTCAAGTCCGAGACGGCCAAGGCTGCGTTTGAGAACGCGGACTGGATGTTTTTGCTCAGGCAAAAAGCCGAGTCGGTGGAAATGCTTGCCAACAGCGGCAAATTCATCATGAACGACTACACCAAGTCGATGCTGCGTTCGGTCACAACGCAATCAGGTGCGTACTCAGAGATCTTTGTGCGCGGCGGCGATTTACCCCCCGCGATCGGCAGGCTCTTTCCCGATCCGTTCTCGCTGATGTCGGCCTCAAGCCGTGCCGATGACTTCGAGGCCGTACGTTCGTACACGAACCAGGGGATGTCTACAGCGGATGCGATCGAGGCTGTGCTGCTCGATCGGCAAGTTCAGTGAGGCCGATCGTGCCGAGCAGCGACCCCACTTCTGAAGTCAGGCCTGAAGCACAAGCCGAAACTGCCGATCTCTTGCCGCCACAGACATTCGGTTTGTTGTCGTCCCGATCGTTGAAGACTGCAATGGTGTCTGCGCTAACCAGCGCGCTCGTGTGCGGATCAATGTTGGGCGCCTATCACTGGATGCAAAAGAAGTCGCAGATCGGTGTGGTCGATGTGGCATCGATCCTGGAGACCTCCGAGCTCATGTTCACTGAGATGCTGACCAAGCCGGATGTCTCGGACAAAGATCGTGCCAACGCGTACGACCTAGTCAAGCAGACTGGCCCGAAGGTCCAAGCGGCGATTGCTCAGATTCAAAGCGAGTGCAACTGCGTGCTGCTGACCAAGGCTGCGGTGGTCGCTGGCAACACCAGTGATTTCACCCCGCAGGCCAAAGCGATTCTTGGGCTCGATACGGTCGACACGCAGGCGATCAAGGCAAGACTGAAAGACTCGATGGCAGGCAGAGTTGGGCCATCGGCGGGTACACCACCTGGTACACCACCAGGTTCAGCAGCTGGTGGCCTGCGGCTGGCACCAGGCGCGCGCTGAAATACAGAGGAGCGCGTGATGCAATCAACGAATACCGGATTACGTCCTTCCGATCGTATCGGCTTTGATGAGCTGCGCCGCCGTGTGCGCAAGCTTGCAAGCGACGTCGTGCGCTTGACCTGGAAGTGGCGCTGGGTGTGGGCGCTCGGTATTGCCGGGTTGATTGCATTCAACTCGTTTTTCATGCTCGGCATCAACATCTCGCCCAGCCTGCCTGAGCGCGCCTTTCTGATTCACAAGCGCGAACACTCTTTGGCCCGCGGCGACTACGTGTCCTTTATCTGGCGTGGCCAGAAATACTTTCCCAGCGGCATGCCGTTTACAAAGGTCGTGATGGGTGTGCCAGGCGATGTGGTGAGCCTTGTTGATCGGGAGGTCTACATCAATGGCAAACCGATCGCGCTTGCGAAATTCCGCTCCAAACACGGTGAGCCATTGGAGCTTGGGCCCACCGGTGTGATTCCGCCTGGCATGTACTACGTTCATGGTGTCCATCCGGACAGCCTGGACTCCCGTTACGCGGTGACGGGATGGATTCGCGCCGACCAGGTAATCGGTCGCGCATACCCGATCTTTTAATGGCTGCCTGATTCCGATGCGTGTATTCAGGGTCGTGTCCTTTGCAGTTTGCGCTGCGGGCTTGCTGGGGATGACGGCGAGTGCGGGTGCGCAATCACACGCCCTTGGGCCAACCTATCCGATCGCAGAGCCCGATCTACTGAAAGAAATTGAGCGAGTGCTCAAGGAAAAAGAGAAGTCCGGCGAGCTCGCGAAGCTGCAAAAGCAAGCTATGGAGCGCAGCACTCAATCGGCAATGAATCCGCGGGCGGTTGAGGGATTGAGCCGTACCCGCCAGGCACGAACTTTCTTCTTTGATCCGTCGATCGTTGCCAACCAGCGCATCACAACACCCGAGGGCAGGGTGCTCGTCGAAGCAGGTCAGAGGGTCAACCCACTCGATCAGATGGCAATGACCCAGCAGCTCGTGTTCTTTGATGCACGAGACGCCGACCAAGTATCTAAAGCGCAGGCGCTGATCGCAAAAGCCGGGGGCCGCGCCAAACCGATTTTGACCGCAGGCTCATACATCGACCTTCAGAAACGCTGGGGCAAGCCGGTTTTCTTTGATCAGTCCGGCACGCTCGTTCGCAAGTTCGGTATCAGCCAGGTGCCCGCGGTGGTGGCGCAGGAAGGGCGCCTGCTTCGAATCGATGAGGTGATGCCGTGAAGGTTCGTTTTGCAGTTCGTTCATTGACTGCGCTTATAGCCGTCTTGCTCGCGGTTGTATTGATAGGGCTGGGCCTCTCTCGTACAAGCGAAGCAGCCTCGCCAACCTGCACTGGCAAGTTCATGAATCCGGTCACCGATATCTGCTGGTCGTGCGTGCTGCCGATCAAGATCGGCGCGGTCTCGATCCTCAACGCCGGCCAGGAAGACAACGGCTCATCTGCTGGCTCAAACCCGGTCTGTGCATGCACAGGCGGTGGCGTGCCAACGATCGGTGTGAAGGTGAGCTTCTGGGAGCCTGCGCGACTCGTTGAGGTAGTTCGCGCGCCGTACTGCTTTCCGTCGCTGGGTGGCATCTCCATTCCCGCTGGCGTGGATGCGCCGCCCCATGGCCGTCCGACGAAAGCCGCGCAAACCAAGAGCTCCTTCTACCAAGTGCACTGGTACATGAACCCGATCCTTTTTTGGCTCGAGGTGCTGATGGATAACGGGTGCCTCGAGCAAAGCGTCTTCGATCTGGCCTACATGACCGAACTCGACCCGCTGTGGGCTGATTCCGAGCTCAGCTTCATTCTGAATCCCGACGTATCGCTCTTTGCGAACATCCCGGCCCAAGCCGCATGCGCGGCCGATTGCGTCGCCGCATCACTCGGATTTCCGCTCAACACGCTGTTCTGGTGCGCCGGCTGCCAGGGCTCGATGTATCCGCTCAACGGCTGGGTCGCAAGCCACATTGGCGGCGTGCAAGCCTCCACGCTCCTTGTCCAACGCTTTACCAACAAGATGCACCGAGAAGGCCTGATCTGGGCGGCCTCAGGCTCGGACGGGTTATGCGGGTACTACGTGCAGCCATTGATGGACAAGAGCAACTACAAGATGCAGATGACCTATCCGGTGCCTGCGACCGACAAGATCGATGGGCGGTGTTGTCAGCCGTATGGGCGAACGACAGCCGTCTGGGGGGCAGGTAAGGAGTTTCCTTACCGCGGGGAAGACTTTGCGTATCAGGTCTTTCGAAAGCGCGACTGCTGCCAGTCGGTTGTGAACGTCAGCAATTGAAGAAAGAGTAATGACGATGCAAGCGATGGCTGTTCGTGGAGTAAGTGCTGTTGCGTTGCGGATCGCGTTTTCGTGCGTGCTCTCAATAACCAGCGCCTCGTCGGCACTCGGGCAGTCGCCTTCGATGCCAAGCGACGATGCTTTGAACAAGGCCATGCAGGCGACTCAGCGGCGAGCTGCAACCGTCATGGACGAGCTGGGAAAGACTGGCAACGGCGCATTGCCACCTGCCGTTGCTGGGCAACGGGGAATGCCGAAATTGCTGCCTGAGCAAAGCAGTGGCTCGTCATCACTTTCTGGCGAAGGCTTCGATCC
>B570J29032_109957671_pt1 | contig 10343 bp, 5 predicted proteins | sample LakMenEpi16Nov12_FD_29032 | JGI IMG/M metagenome (IMG submission 29032)
AGCAGCTTATTTCTATACAAAAGGATTAAGTGCTACGGAAGTACTACAAAATTATAACGCAACTAAAACTCGTTATGGATTATAATCCCATTCCAAATACTATTCTTTTTATTCTTTATATTTATATGTAACATCAATTACGAAGACATATAAATGGCACAAGAATTAATATATCCCGGTTCATCATCATTCTTTCCCGGTCAAACACCTTTTGAAATATATGATAATGATTATACATTTCAATCGGATGCTCCAAAGGTTGCTTTATGGTGTGCTAGAAGATTAGGTTATCCAATCCAAAATGTGGAATTGGTAGATGAAAACTTCTACGCATGTTTTGAAGAGGCAACATCTGAATATGGAGCACAAGTTAATCAATTTAATATACGAAATAATCTGGAGACCTTAAAAGGTAAGGCGGCTGGAACAAACTATTCTCAAAAATTAGTAAATGGTAGTAATTTAGGACAATTAGTAACTATTTCTGATGCCTATGGTACATTAGTTGGGGCAGGTGGTAAGACAGAATACAAAAAGGTAAAAATAATGTTGACTGGTTCACAGCAAGTCTACGATTTACATCAATTGATTGCAGTTCCTGATGAAAATGGAGAACCAATTGATATAGCAAAAGTATATTTTGAAGTAACACCAGCAATCTCTCGTTTCTTTGACCCTTATTCAGTAAGTGGACAAGGTACATTGAACTTAATTGATGAATTTGGTTTTGGTTCATTCTCTCCGGCTGCACAATTTGTGTTAATGCCAATATTTGAGGATTTACTTCGTATTCAACAAATAGAATTCAATGACCTGATAAGAAAATCCGCACATACATTCAATATTGTGGATAATAAATTGACAATATTCCCAAGACCAGCAGCATCAACTATAAAAGAACTTTGGATAGACTATTATGTGAGAAAAGATTTTATAGAAAATTCAGTTGGTGTACAATCGGATGTAGTTGCAGATTATTCAAATGTAGGATATGATTTTATTCAATATTCTGATATCAATGATGTAGGTAAACAATGGATTAGAAAATATACTCTTTCATTAGTTAAAGAATTGTTGGGAGCAGTTAGAGAAAAGTATTCTACTATACCCATACCCGGTTCCGAAGTATCATTGGATGGTGCGGCATTGAGAGCAGAAGCCCAAACGGAGAAAGAAGCTCTAATGACTCAATTAAGAGAAAATTTAGAAGAGTTGAGCAGAAAAGTTCAATTTGAAAATAGAAATAATGAGGCAAATCAACATCAAGAAATGTTGAGAAAAGTACCATTAGCAATTTATATCGGATAAAATATGGCTCGCTTTACACTTCAACGTGATATAAATTTTTTCGAGGGAATATCAAGAGAATTAGTAGATGCAGTTGTAACTACGGCTGTTGTACTATATAAACTTGTCATAGAAAATTCAAAAACAAATCTTTATGGAGAATCACTTTCCAAAACCTATTATTCGGGTGTTGAATGTAACGCTATGATTGAAAGACAGGATACAACTGCAACTTATGAAGGATTTGGTTCTGACCAGGGGCAAACTGTAGATTTTCGTTTTAATAGATTTACATTGAAAGATACTGGATTTTATCCTGAAATTGGAGATATTATTTTTCATAATGATGCTTACTTTGAAATTGATAATGTGAGAGAAGACCAATTGATAGGTGGTAGAACTGGTGACCAGGAACATTTCTCAATTATTTGTTCAACATTTATGAGTAGAAAAAGTTCAATTCAAACCGAAATGAGGGTAGTATAATGGACATACGAGAAACAAATAGAGCAAATCAAATTCCAATAGAAAAAGAAGTTCAAAGAAGTGTAAACTTAATTGATATTGATACTACTATTGCCGATTATATGGTTAATACAATTATACCTGAATTGGAAGAAAATGGTTCTCCTATAAAAGTTCCATTAATATATGGTAATTCGGAAAGATGGAATAATGCTAGAAAGGACGGGTATTTAAGAGATGTTAGAGGTAGAATACAAATACCATTAGTAATGTTTAAAAGAAACTCAATTGAAAGAGATTCATCTATTACTAATTTTAAAGATGGTGTATCGATGCCATCTATACAAAAATATTCAAAAAGAAATAGATACGAAAGATTTAGTTTACAAAATAATGCAAATCCATCGTATGAACAATATGATGTTGCAATGCCATCTTATGTTACTGTGACATATGAAGTAATGATTTGGACATCATTTACGGAACATATGAATCAAATAGTAGAACAATTTCAATATGCAACTGATAGATATTGGGGAAGTAAAGATGGATATAAATTTAGAACCCGAATAGATTCATTTGATAATCAACAAGAAGTTGGGGATGGTACTGAAAGAATAATTCGTACTGTATTTACTATGGTAGTAAATGCATATCTATTACCTGCCGAACATTCCAATAAACCAACTGTTAAAAAATCATTTACTGCTAAAAAAGTGGTATTTGGGATTGAGACAGATTTAACCGGTGGTATATTAGGAAGTCAACCATCTCTTTATAATGAATATGCACAGGTAATTGATTTTGTAGCAGTTAGAGGTTCACAAATGGCAGAATTTGTAAATGGTACTACCGTTAAATTGACTAATGTTAGAAAACCAATACTTCCATCCGAATTAATTGGTGTGTTTGATATTGTAAATTGGTTTAGAATTTATATAAATGGTGATTTTATTTCCCCATCTGCTTATACATATTCATATAATGGGGCAACTAAAGAAATAATATTTACGTTTACTGCATTATCATTTACATTAGATTCTCAAGACGAAGTTGCTATAACTGGTAAATTCCAAGAACTATGAACATAACACAATTAAAAAACATAATGAAAGAAGTCAATGCTCCAAATGAGTTTGAATTATTTGCTTATGATTTAGAACATCCCTTTTATTGGATTTTTAAAGTAGATGGCGTTAGAGTAAAAACTTTATTTTCAAAATTAGAAAATTTAAGAAAGCCATCCGCAAGATTTGATGTTTTTATAAATGGATTATTTATAAGAGATACTGATTATATTTTTGGAATGATTGGAAACGATTTTTATATAAAATTTATAAGAACTCAATTTCCAGAATTAGATAGGTTTGGTGACCCATATACTATCGATGAAACTGATGAAGTTAAAATAAACGGAGACGTAGAAAAATTCAAATGAGCAGAAAAGTACCAAATATTGATTTAGGAACAACTCTTAAAAGGAGAGATAGGTTAGGATTTAAAGATTTTGTATTAAAAGTTAATACAGACACATTTACATATAGTTATTTTCCAACCGATATAGTATTAACGGATGGCATTTATTTTACACTAAGTTTGAGAAGTAAAAGATTTATTTTTGATATTTTGGAAGTTGATAATGTAAAAGATTATGTTGATGTGTATTTATATGGAGTAAAACAACCACAAGATAGATATAATATAATTGCAAATAATAATGATATAATAATAACATTTATAGCTGATATAACAAGAGTACCAGCTGATGTTAGAGCAATAGATTTTGAAGTTAAAGGAAAAATAGCAGAAATAGTATAATGGCAAGATTAATACCTCGTAAACAAATTGAAGAACAACAAGACCTATCCGGTTCATTACGAATTGGTGGAGATTTAATTGTTACTGGAAGTGCCCTATTTAGTAGTTCTTTACAGGTTGATAATGATTTCTTTTTAGGAAATGAATTAACTGATAGGGGTGAAATTACTGGTTCGGTTTTTCTTACAGGTTCTTTAATTATTGATGGTGAATTAAATCTTGCTAACTTAACGTTATTATCTGCAACTGCATCTAACGCATTATTAGCAGAAGATACTATATTGTACGATGGGATTCGTTCTAGAGATTTTGGTGCAAATTTACCTACACTTTATGTATCTTCAACCGATGGAGATGATTCAAATGATGGTAGAAGTATTCAATACCCACTTCGTACAATTAAAAAAGCAGCATCATTAGCAACACCTGGTTATGATGGTAGATATGGTTTTGATACTGGTTCTGTATTTAATGGATATGTAATTAAAGTACAAGCAGGAACATATTTGGAAGATAATCCTGTAATACTTCCAAAAAACACAAGTATTTGGGGTGCTGGTTTGCGTATTACTAAAATTAACGCTAAAAGTCCAACAGAAGACCTATTTCATGTAAACTCTGGATGTTATATTGCAGAGGTAACTATGGGTGGTTTGAGATTATTCCCAGACCAAATAAATCCTGAAAGAGGATTTGCTGTGGCATTTCAACCAGGAGCGTTCATAACAACTTCCCCATACATTCAGAACTGCTCGCAGATTTCGAATCAGGAGAACTCATTTACGGAACTCTATGAGGATATTCCACCGGGTGGTGGTGGTCTTTATGTTAATGGTGATGTGGTAGACCCAGATTCACCATTGGCTTCAATGGTATTAGATGCCTACACTCAAATTTCTCCAAACGGAGTTGGGTGTTTGGTTAATGGTAGAGGTTTTATTCAGTTGGTATCTTTCTTTAATAACTTTTCATACTATTCTATTAGAGTAAACAATGGTGGACATGCTACACTAAACAACTCAAATATTTCATTTGGTTTGTATGGTATGTATGCATCTGGTTCTCGTTTTATTTCTGGCAGTGGTGGTAACATTGCAGCTAGAGATAGTGTAAGAGGAACTTGGAGTTGTGTTGTTGATGTTCTTAACAAAGGATTGGAAAACGGATTACCAACCATAACAAAATTAAATACTGATGAGGGTATTCGTTTAACTTCACCTGTATTATACACACAAAGTAGAGTACCGGCAACAACAACATTATCAACTGCTGCCGCAGATGAAATATCTTCGGATTATAAATTAATAAGTGAAATTGTTGATAAAGGTGTATCTAATTTCCCAACTTTATTAGCAAAAAGTTCTATAAAAGGATATGGATTTGATTCTCCATATAATATTTTAGGAGCACAACAAATAACATCATCAATATCAGCTACTCAACATGATTTAAATACTACAAGTGCATCATATGCAGCTTTGTTAAGTATATTAGCAAATGGTACTGGTTCATTTAACTTTAAATCTAACACTAGTGCTAGTAGAAAAATTGGTAACGATACGATTCAACCAATAGCAAATGAATCTCCACTTACGTCAAGTGTAAGTTCATCATTTGGTACAGTACTTAATATTATTACAAAGGGTGTTTCTGTTAAACCAACTTATGTAGCAAATGCAAGTGGTAGTATAAAGGGGGGAACTACCGACCAAACCATGCTTGGTGTAACATCATCTTTAGCAACAATAAATTCCGTAAGTGCAAGTTTTAGCATTGTTTATAATATTTTAGCAAATGGTACTGGTAGTAATATTTTACCAATACCGGCTAATCACCAAAAATCTTTTGTAATAACAAATAATAATAGTTCTTCATTTAATTTTGAAGGAATTGGCAATAATCCTACATTAACTTTATTTAGAGGAGAAACCTACAAATTTAACGTAGATGCGATAGAAGATTTTGGTGGAATTGAATATCCTTTTTGGATTAGAACAGAACAATTAGAAGGTATTACTGAAAAATATGATTATAATATTGGTATGGTAAATAATGGTGATAGTAGAGGTACAATAACATTTACAGTACCTTATAACGCACCAAATAGATTATATTATGTATCGCAGAATAGAAGTTCAATGGGGGGTACGATTGATATAATAAATTCATCCACAACACCATTTGACTTAATTAAGAATACATTAACATATCCAGCTACAATACAAAGTAGTTCAATAGCTAAAACAAACATTGATGTTGTAACAGCATATGAAATATTAGTAAATAACAAAGAATTTATCAAAGATGAGGTAATACAATTCGTATCATCGTCTTGGAGTGGGTTTTCATATTTGGAAGAAACCTGTAAAAGAGATGTTGGATATATTGTAGATGGTGTAGCAAAAGACCTACTTTTTGGAGGTAACGAAGAAAGTATTAGAAATGGTTTATTTTATTATCAATTTCCATCCGAAGCAATAACTACACAATTAGGACCAACATTAACTGCTATGAAACATGCAGCCGGAGTGTCACTAAATTTAATTAGAGGTAAAGTTTATACAGAACCATCAACGGAAGCAGATGATGTTTGGGATACTATTAGAGATAACAAAACATTTGTACAAAATGAAGTAATAACTTATTTATCATCATCTTGGTCTAATTTTTATTATAATGAGGAAAAATGTAGACGTGATGTTGGGTACATTTTAGATGCAGTAGCAACTGATGCAAAATATGGTGGAAATGAAAGAAGTATAATTGCTGGTGAGTACTATTATCAATTTCCATCATTGGCAATCGTACGAGGTGATGGTGATGGTGTTGGACAATTAGGACAAACTGCGGATGGTATTAGATATGCTGGTGGATTGATTAATAATTTATTAAAACAAAAACCATTTACAGCTCCCGATGCAACAACATTATCTGCATACAACAATTTAATAAACAATAAAGAATTAATTCAAAACGAAACAATTCAATTTATTAATGTTTCATTTCCAAACTTAAAATATAATCAAGCAACTTGTAAAAGAGATGTTGGGTATATTGTTGATAATATAGCAACCGATTTATTATATGGTGGAATTGAAAGAGGTGTAACTGCTGGTAGATATTATTACGATTATCCATCTTTAGCAACTACAACTCAAAGAACATCAACTATTGCTGGTATTAGATATGCAAAAATTATTGGAGATACTATTGTTCAAAATCAAATATTAGATACCCCACGTATTGTTTTTAATGATGAGAAGAATTTTAGATTATCATCTTTAACAAATCAAACATCATCTTTTAGTGGAAGTGTGACTCAACAAAATTATGTTAGTAGTTCGTTTACTATAATAGAATCAATTGTAAAAAGAGGTATTTCGGTAATACCTTCAATTTTAGCACAAAATAATGGACAAAATTGGAGTAATACAAATCCATTAAATATTACAAATGGTGTTCAAATAACATCAACAACATCTTCTGCTAATTTAACATCTTCAATTAATACTAAATTTGATATAATTACTTCAATTATTCAAAGTGGAAGTTCAACATCACCTGCTATAACTTCATCTCAATCTGATTTGATTATTGTAAGTGGTTTAACTTTAACAACCGCCTCATCCGCAACTCAAGCAGAAGCTAATTTAATTAGTTCTTCTATTGGTACAATTATAAACATTGTACAAAATGGAACAGGTTCAATACCTACATTTCAATCAAATACATCACAAAGTATTAAAGTTACAAATGTAACTCAATGGACTGGTAGTAATGCAACTCAAACACAAGCAACTGCAATTAGTTCATCGGTTGAAACAATTAAAAATATTATTAAAAATGGGTTAGGTGTAGTTCCTACAATTACCCTAAATACATCACAAAGTATTAAAGTAACGAATACACCACAATACATTTCATCATCATTTAGTGGTACATCTGCTGAAGCAACTTTAATATCAGCATCAATATCATTGGTAGTTGATATTTTAAGTGGAAATAGTGGAGTAACATCATCATTATTATTACCAACATCATCATATGTATCCGCATCTAATAATATAGTTGTATATTATGCATATAATTTATTAAAACAAAACATTCCATTTATTCAGGCAGAAACTATTGCTTATCTATCTTCTTCTTGGAATGGGTTTGTATTTAATGATGTAAGTTGTAGTAGAGATATTGGTTTAATTGTAAATGGAGCAGCGGAAGATTTATTATATAATTCATATTCAGCATCATTAGTAAATGGAAAATACTATTTAGAATATCCATCAGCAGCAACTGGTTCTCAATTAAATCAAACTGTAGATGGTATAAAGTATGCTAGTAAATTAGCACAAAAAACTTTACAAAATATAGTTTATTCTTTTGCAAATACCGAAGTACAAAATGCATCATTACAATTAAAAAACAATAGAGAATTTATTCAAAGTGAAACTATTGCTTACTTATCATCTTCGTGGGGTAATTTTGATTATAATGATGTTAAGTGTAAGAGAGATATTGGACACGTAATTGATGCAGTAAGAACGGATTTAGTATATGGTGGAAATGAGAGAAGTGTAACGGCTGGTGCATTTTATTATTTATACCCATCCCAAGCAACTGGTTCTCAATTAATACAAACAATTGATGGTATCGATTACGCAAGTAGAATAACACAAAAAGTTGTTGTTGGTACTACTTTTGTAACTGCTTCACAAAACAAAACAAATGCTAGTAATTTATTATCGTTAAATAAAAATTTAATTTCTGAAGAAGTGGTTGCTTATGTAAGTTCTTCTTGGAGAGGTGTTCAATATGATGAGATTAAATGTAAGAGAGATGTAAAATATATTATTGATGCAGTAAGAACCGATTTGGTATATGGTGGTAACGAAAGAACAATAACTGCCGGTAGATTCTATTACTTATATCCATCGGCAGCAACTGTTGGTGGTGTTCCTTCTGTAACAAATCAATTAGACCCAACAATTACTGGTATTAAGTATGGTAGTGGTTTGGCTCAAAAAATTGTATTAGGTAATACATTTGTAACTGCTTCAAACGAAAAATTAAATGTAAGAAATTTAGTACAAGCAAATAGAGAGTTTATCCAAACAGAAACTATTCAATACACTAACGCATTTTATCCTAATTTGGTATATAACCAAGCTTCTTGTAGTAGAGATGTTGGATTTATTGTAGATAGTGTAGCAACTGATATTGTTTATGGTGGAAACGAACGTAGTGTGGAATCTGGTGTATATTATTACAAATTCCCATCAAAAGCAACTTCGGTAGAGCAAAAAGGACAAACAATAGATTCAATAGATTATGCAAATAGTTTAGTGAACAAATTAGTATCAAATATTACATTAGATACAATTAATTTTGGTAAAAATACGGATGGTAACATAAAAGTATCTGATGTAATTCAATTAACATCTGCCAATAGTGGAAGTTCTACTGAAGTAACAAATGTTTCTTCATCATTTAGTATTGTAACTAAAATTATTGAGGGTGGTGTTGAAGTAAAACCATCAATTGTATCAAATGTTGAAAGTAGAATAAAAGTAAATAACATTTTTCCAATCACAGCATCTAATTCAGCTAGTGGTAGTGAAATTGGTTTAATTACTGCTTCATTTAATTTGATTACTGATATTATTGAGAATGGTTCATCATCTTTACCTGATTCATTAGTTTCTAATTTTCCATCGTTATATGGATTTAATCTAAATAATCCAAACTTATGGAATATTAGTTCAGATTCTCAAATAATTGGAATTGGAACATATCCAACCGAAACAAATGTTGTAAGTTCTTCATTTGGAACTGTAGTTAATATAATTGCAAATGGTACTGGTTCAATTCCTACATTGGTAACAAATGCCAGTGGTTCAATTACAAAGACGGGATTACTACCAACTGCAAATACACAAACTGCTGGGCAATTTGAAATAAATAAAGTATCATCTGGTTTTGGAATTGTTTTGGATATTGTAGAAAATGGAACATCGTTACTTCCAACAATTGTATCAAATACATCGGCAAGTATTAAGATAACCAACACACCACAAATTATAAGTGGAAGTGGTGGAGCAAGATTGCAAGGTAAATTAATATCAGCATCCTTATCTTTAGTAATTGATGTGTTATTGAACAATGGTACAAGCTCAATTGGATTTAGACCATCAACATTCCCAATAGCAAATACAAATACAAAAATAAATTCGGCATATAATCTATTAGTAAGTAACTCTAAATTCATAGTTGATGAAACTATTGCTTATATGAGTTCATCTTGGAGTGGATTTGCATATACTCAAAGTAAGTGTGAGAGAGATTTGACAGGAATCCTTAGTGGTTCTGCATTTGACCTTTTATATGGTGGTAATTCGGCATCGTTGTTTAATGGTAAGTTCTATTTTGATTTCCCATCACAGGCTACCGGTTCACAATTAGACCAAACAATTACCGCAATCAAATACGCAAGTGGTGTGGCTGAGAAGGTTGTACAAAATATTGTATTAACTCACATATCAGCATCAGCAACTATTTCGGCATCTTATGTAGCACTAACTAAAAATAAAGGATTTATTCAAAGTGAAAGTATAGCTTATGTAAGTTCTTCTTGGAGTGAGTTTGGATATGATGAAATTAAGTGTGCTAGAGATATTGGATACATAGTAGATGCGGTAAGAACTGATTTATTATATGGTGGAAATGAAAGAAGTATTATAGCTGGAAAATATTATTATGATTTCCCATCTCAAGCT
>B570J29032_109957670_pt1 | contig 10338 bp, 5 predicted proteins | sample LakMenEpi16Nov12_FD_29032 | JGI IMG/M metagenome (IMG submission 29032)
AAAAAAATGGCAAACAATTATCAGAACATTCCTAGCACAACGATTGCTAGAGATTTTAAAACCTTAGAAAAAGAAACAGGTAATCTTTATGAGTCAATTGCTATCATTTCTAAGCGTGCTAACCAAATTGCTGCGCAAATGAAAGAAGAATTACATAGTAAATTAGATGAATTTAACAACGATAGCGATACTTTAGAAGAAATATTTGAAAATCGCGAACAGATTGAGATTAGCATGGCATACGAGCGTTTACCTAAGCCAACCCTAATTGCAACAGAGGAATTTTTAAATGAAAAAGTATACCATCGCAATCCAGAAAAAGAAAAGCGTTTGGCAGAAGGAAACTAATTTGTAATTTGCCTCCTATGTTGGTAGGTAAAAAAATTATAATAGGAGTAAGCGGGAGCATTGCAGCATATAAAATAGCTGCTTTGACCCGCTTATTTGTTAAAGCTGGCGCAGAGGTGAAAATTATTATGAGCCCCTCTGCCCATGAATTTGTTACGCCCTTAACATTAGCAACGCTGAGTAAAAATCCAGTTCATCAAAGTTTTGTTAAAAACGAACAAGGTGAATGGGTTAACCATGTTGAATTAGGTTTATGGGCAGATTTGTTACTATTTGCGCCAGCTACCGCAAACACCATCGCAAAAATGGCTTCTGGTTTGTGTGATAATTTGCTATTAGCAACTTATCTTAGTGCAAGGTGTAAAGTTATGGTTGCACCAGCTATGGACTTAGATATGTGGGCGCACCCAGCTACGCAAAAAAATATCCAAACGCTCAACACTTATGGCAATATTCTTATTGAACCAAACGCTGGTGAATTGGCTAGCGGCCTTGATGGAAAGGGTAGGATGGCTGAACCAGAGGAGATTTTGAAGTTTGTTATTGCCCATTTTAATCAAAAGGGAGCTTTAAAAAATAGAAAAGTTTTAGTTACAGCTGGGCCAACCTATGAGCATATTGACCCAGTAAGGTTTGTGGGTAATCATAGCAGCGGTAAGATGGGGTTTGCCCTCGCAGATGCCTTTGCTGCGGAAGGTGCATCTGTAGTTTTAATTACTGGGCCAACCCATGAAGTGGGTAAGCATAATAGCGTTCAAAGAATAGATGTTACAAGCGCCTCAGAAATGTATGAAGCCACTTTAAAGCACTTTTCAAAATGCAATGTGGCCGTTATGAGCGCAGCAGTTGCAGATTATACACCAGAAAAAGTAAGTATTTCAAAAATTAAGAAAAGTGGAGATTCCCTTCAGCTTAAACTTAAGAAAACAAGAGACATACTGAAGGAATTAGGTGCATTGAAAACTCCCAAACAACTATTGGTTGGATTTGCCTTAGAAACCGATAATGAAGAGGCAAATGCATTGAAAAAACTTAAAGAAAAAAACTTGGATTGCATTGTTTTAAACTCTTTAAAAACTAAAGGAGCGGGCTTTGGCTTCGATACAAATCAAGTTCAATTGATTTTGAAAAAAGGCGAAACAAAGAAATTTGGATTAAAACCAAAGCACGAAGTGGCTAAAGATATCGTTAACCAAGTAATAGAACTTTTACATGCATAAAATACTTATCACAATTCTTTTTATATTAAGTTATACCACAACCTCTGCTCAAGAGATTTTTTGTAAAATAAGAATAAATGATGTTCAGGTTCAAATTTCTGATAAATCAATTTTTAGAGGCCTAGAGCAAAGATTAACTGAGTTTGTAAATAATACCAAATGGACTCAGGAACCATTTACCGTGAATGAGAAAATTGAATTAAATATTGAAATAATTCTTTCTGGTTACGACCAAAATTCTTATGAATACCAGGCTTCTGCTATTATACAAACCAGACGCCCTATTTATGGCACTAATTATACCAGTACCTTGTTTTCTTTTAATGATGAAAACTTTAATTTTAAGTACCAAGAGCAAGATCGGATGGATTTTCAGGATGGTGTATATACTAATGATTTAGTCTCCAACTTAACTTTCTATGTTTATTATGTACTAGGAATGGATTTTGATTCTTTTGGATTAGAAGGAGGCACAAATTATTATAATAAGGCCTTTCAAATAGCCCTTTTAGCGCAACAGAACAGCAGTAAATCTGGTTGGAAACCCTTCGAAAGAAATGTTAGAACACGTTACAATTTAATAGACAATATTCTTAACCCTAATTTTGTGTCCTTACGTCATGCTTATTATATCTACCACAGAAAAGGCCTCGACCAAATGATTGTTAATCCGTTTGCTGCTAGAAAACAAATCATGAATGCTTTATTGGAGGTTAAGAAGGTTTTTAAAATAGCTCCCAATACTGTTATGTTATTGGTGTTTTTTGATTCAAAAAGTGATGAACTTGTAAGTATTTATAAAGGCGCTGAAGACATTGAAAAGCCTAAAGCCATTGATTTGTTAAGTGAAATTAATATTGCCAATATTTCTAAATACGAGAAAATTAGATCTTAATTTATTCTACAGATATTAACTTCACTTCCGTTCTGCGGTTCTGAGCTCTGCCTTCTGATGTTTTATTATCTGCTAAAGGTTGGGCTGCAGCATAACCTTTTGAACTTACTCTAGTTATACTGATACCATTTGCCACCAAATAATCTTTAACTGCCTTTGCTCTGTTTCCAGATAAAACAATATTCTTATTGGCGTCTCCTGTATTATCTGTATGGCCTCCAACTTCAATTTTTACATTGGGATTAAGCACCAGAAATTGTTTCAATTTATCTAATTCAGATTTTGATTCCGGTTTAAGTTCAAACTTGTCTACGTCGAAAAAGATATTTTTTAATACAACTTTAGAGCCCGCAAGAATTGGCTGTAAAGGTACCTCTAACTGCAAGGGTGCTAAAGCAGATTCTGTTTTTACTTCAAAATTTTCAGAGTAAAATAGATATCCTTTTTGATCTATGTTTAATGCATAATTTTTATGCGCTTGCAAACAAACTAAAAACTCACCCGTAACTTTATTGCTATAAGATTCAACTACAACTTTTCCCGTTGCTAAATCAATTAATTCAATCCTAGCTGCAATCTTTTTCTTGGTAGTTGCATCAAAAACTATTCCTTTCACATAGCCAGTTTTTTGTGGTCTTGCTTCTTCGTACAATTGAAATTTATAAATATCTAAGCCTCCTCTAGAATCTTCGCCATCTCTAGCAATGTATGCATCTACACCATTTGAGGCAATAACCAAACAAGTTTCATCTTTAATGCTATTGATAGGATAACCTAAATTTTGTGCTTTGCTCCATTTGCCATTTGTTACTCTTCTGGATAGGTATAAATCAACCCCTCCCATGCCTGGATGTCCGCTGCTATTAAAGTATAATGTTTGGTCGTCTTTGGCTATATGTGGTGATTGTTCGTCGGCTGCTGTATTTATTTCTGGCCCCATATTAATAGGTGGTGTCCATCTTCCTTCTTTATAAGTTGTATACCAAATATCACTTTGTCCGTAGCCTCCCGGTCTATTACTGCTAAAGTAAATGGTTTTGCCATCATAGCTTAGGCAAGGTTGGCTCTCCCAAGCCCTTGTATTAATGGGTGGTCCTAGATTGATAGGCTCAGACCAAGAAAGTCCATCTAATTTCGAAAGGTATAAATCGCAGCTGCCATAACCCCCTTCGCGGTTGCAAGCAGTATAAAAAATATATTGACCATCTGCAGAAAGTGAAATGGTACCTTCATTGCCATCTGTATTAATTGGGAAGCCCATATTTTTTGCAAGAGAATAGGATTCTCCTTGCTTGGTACTTAAATAAAAATCTTCATTTCTTCCATTGATTAATCTGGTGAATATAAGGGTTTGGTCATCTGCTGGAATACCAGGGAAATATTCATTGTCTGCAGAATTAATCATGTTTCCTAAATTAATAGGATTAAAAGATACAGGTGATTTAACCGCCTCTTTACCAAAAGCAGCATTGTCTTTTAATCTAGTAATTCCATCTTTTTTCTTGTAAAAATCTGGGTAGGTTAGAAACTTTTCGGCAGCATTGTAAGCTTCTTCATATCGTCCTTGAGCGTAATATGCTTTGGAAACACCGTAATAGCTCATAGGAAATTCAGGATTTATGGATTTTACTTTTTCATAAATAGCAATGGCTTCCTTAAAGTTATCATCCATGCTTTTCATTTCTGCTTTTAACATCCAAGCATCAATAAAATTTGGATCAAGCGCTACCGCCTTGTCTATCCACTGCGAGGCACGCTGGAAGTCTTGTGTTTGAAAAGTTTTTAAGGCTTCCCCAAAATAGTAATCTGCTTTTTTATCTTTAGTTCCGCTAAACGGGAGGTCTTGCCCAATGGCCATTCCACTTAAACTTATAAAAAATAATATCAATAATTTTTTCATCCTTTTAAATTTAATTAACTAACTCCCGCCTTCGCTAAAGCTTCGTCGGGCAAGCATACTTCATACTTCATACTTCTTAACAATCATTATGCCGAACTTAATCTTTAGGTCCTTTACTCCAAAGTAATTTACCACACTGTGGCTGAGCCATTCTCCAAATAGAAATGTTAAGTTCAATTACCACAATACCTGATGTTGGAACATGTTCTAAAAAATTTGGGGTTAACAAGCCAACGATTCCTGTAATTGAAGGATTGTGGCCAACCAGCATTATTTTTGAATAAGCGTCGTTAAAATCTCTAATCACATGAAGTAAATCTTGTAATCCTGCATCATAAATATTAGACTCAAATTCTAATTGTGCTTTATTTAGCCCAAGTTCTTTTGCAACAATTTCAGCAGTTTTAAGGGTACGTTTTGCTGGACTAGAAACAATGTAATCGGGGGTGTTTTTGCCTTGCTTTAATAGGTTAGCCATAAAAGCAGCTTCTGTTTTACCTCTTTCTTCTAAGGTTCTGTCAAAATCAGTTCCAGATGTGGTATCTTTTACAGCCTTACCATGGCGCATTAGAATGAGTGTTTTCAACGCTAATTTTTTTTGCAAAATACACCAAAGCTTCTTTAATGCAAGCGTGCCGAAGGAGCAATATCTAGGCTTTCAAATTCTCCTTGCTGAAATTTATACCAAGCAGCAATCCCAATCATTGCAGCATTATCTGTACAATATTCAAAGGGAGGAATAAAGGTTGTCCAATGATGTTCATTGCCTTTTTCAATTATTGCCTGTCGTAAGCCACTATTTGCAGATACTCCGCCTGCTAATGCTATTTGGCTAATGCCTGTTTGTTTGGCGGCTAATTCAATCTTTTTTATCAAGTGTTTTATAATTACGTCTTGAACCGAGGCGCATAAATCAGCTAGATTTTCTTCAATGAAATGTGGATTATTCTTTAGTTCTTTTTGTAAAAAGTAAAGAATAGCGGTTTTTATTCCGCTAAAACTGAAGTCTAATCCTGCAATTTGTGGTAAGGGGAATTTAAAAATAAGCTTTCCATTTTTTGCATTACTATCAATTAAAGGGCCACCTGGATAGGGTAAGCCTAATAGTTTAGCGGCTTTATCAAAAGCTTCTCCAGCAGCATCATCAATGGTTTTACCAAGAATTTCAAACTCAAAATAATTAGTCATTTTAACAATTTGGGTATGACCACCACTAACGGTTAGGCACAAGAATGGGAATTCTGGCTTTGGTTCAGGAATAAAATGCGCTAAAACATGCGCCTCCATATGATGAATGCCAATAAGCGGAATACCTAAGGAATAGGCAAGAGATTTTGCAAAACTGCTACCTACCATTAATGAGCCAATAAGTCCTGGACCTTTTGTAAACGCTACAGCCGATAGGTCTTTCAATTCAATACCTGCCTCTTTTAGGGCTACACTCACCACAGGAACAATATGCTGCTGGTGGGCGCGACTGGCCAATTCTGGCACCACACCTCCATATTGCTGATGCACCTTTTGCGTAGACACACAATTGCTTAATACCTTGCCATTTTGCAAAACAGCCGCTGCCGTATCATCGCATGATGATTCTATGGCAAGAATATTGATTGGTTTTGTATTGGCGCTCAAATGATTTTTAATTATCTTTCCCGCAAAACTACGTTGCTTAAAAGGTTAATCAAAATATCCTATGTTTTACTTGCAGGAATAATAGGCCTGCTGATGCTGCTATATTTACTTTTTAACAGTTATAAGTTCCAAAACTATCTCACATTAAGAGTCTCCAACTATTTAAATGAAACTTACCACACACGCATTAGCATTGGTGAGATTAGCTATGATGGCTGGACTTTCTTTAGCCTTCGTGAGGTTTTAATGGGCGATCAAAAACAGGATACCACTTTTTACGTAGGAAGATTGCAATTTAGTATTACCGGAGTTAACATAGATTCCTCAAAATTTATACTTAGTAATCTCGTTATAGATGAGGCCGTTATTAAAGTAAATACGTATAAAGATAGCACCTATACTTTAGATGTTTTAAATTTATTCTCTAACCCTAATGATACTATTGTTGACCCCAATTCGCCTCCTTTTAAATTGGTGCTAAAGGATCTTGAGGTTATGGATACACGATTGGAAATGGTAGATTCTACCTCAGAATTTTACACAGAGGGCTTTGATCCTTCCAATATTCAATTTAGTCAAATTAATTTTCGGTCAAAAAGGTTCAACCTTATAGATGATTCTTTTGCTTTTGATTTGAAGAATTTTAGCTGCAAGGAAAGAAGTGGCTTTGAGATAACGCGTTTAAAGGCAAACACAATTGTAAGTGCAAGAATTATTGAACTTAAGGATTTAGATTTAGTAACTCCGCACAGCAGACTGCGTAACTATTTTAGTATGAGCAGTAAGGGATGGAAAGATTATAGCGATTTTAATAGTAAAGTGAAAATGGCAGCTAAGCTTAGGCAAAGCGAAATTGACATGAAAGACTTGGTTTATTTTGCACCTCAACTTAAGGATTACAAGTATAAAATTAAATTGAGTGCCGATTTAAATGGGCCAGTAAAGCGACTTTCAGCCAAAAATGTTGTAGCCTCTATAGGTAGTCAAACAAGATTTGCTGGTAGCTTGGTATTTAATGGTTTACCCAATATTGATGAAACATTTATGGAGATCAATGCCGATTACGTTTCTTCCGTTAGGAATGAATTGGAACAAATTATAGCTATGGATTTACCTGAGGTTATGGACCAAATGGGTAAGATAGCGTATAGAGGCAAATTCATTGGCTTTTATAATGATTTTGTAAGTTATGGTTCATTAGAAACCGCTTTTGGTAATGCGGAAACTGATTTAAATATGAAAGTCCCAGAAAATTCAATGAATTCTGAGTACAGCGGGAAACTCAAATTAGCTGAATTTAATTTAGGTCAATTGCTTGGTGAAAAAAGTTTAGGTAAAGTTGATTTAGTTGCAGAAGTAAAGGGGAAAGGATTTGATTTAACTACCATAAGTTCTAATTTCACAACAGATATTGCGGCTATAACCTATAACAATTATACTTATAAGGATAGTAAAATTGAGGCTGTTATTCATAAAGGAGATATGCAAGTTCACCTGCAGATGAATGATGAAAATTTAAATGGTGAGGGGCAACTTCATGTGAATCTAGATGAACCCTATAAACATATTGATGGCACAGGAAGTATTAGTAGAATAAACCTGAAACCGCTAGATTTTCATACTTCAGATGTTCATTTAAATACAGATTTTACCATTGATTTTTATGTGAAGGATTTTACTAACCATCATGGCTTTGTTTCAATTGATGATTTAGCATATGAATTGGCTGGTTATAATTATAAAGTGAATCAGATAAGGTTAGAAAGTGAGCAAAAAGACGAAAAAACAATTCGAATTAATAGTGATTTCCTGCGAGGCTCTCTAATTGGTGAGTTTCATTTAGGCGCTTTGCCAGATCAGCTAAAAGCATGGACATATAGTATGGCTTCTAATTTTGTAGAGGCACCAATAAAACAAAATGCCAAGCAAGACTTTAGGTTTGATTTTAGTTTATTGAGCACATCAGTTATTGCACCATTGTTTTTCCCCGGTTATTCTATCTCCAATTTTGATTTAGAAGGCTCTATATTAAGTGAAAAGAAATCGATTGAGATTGCTGGATATGTAGGGAATTTTAATTTTGAAGGAAATCACTTAAATCAATTCACCTTTAAACTCTCAGAAAAAGCAGGAGAAAAGGTAAGTTTGCTTGCTGGATTTGACTCCTATGGAAAAATAGATACCACCTTAATTGGTGAATTTGGCCTTAAAGTTACTGGAGTTCCCAATCACCTAAATTTGCAATATTATATTAGAGATTCTACAAGCAGTATTCTTGGAGAATTTAAGCATCAATTAAATTTTACTGAGGACGCCGCCGTTATTAATTATGATAGCAGTTGGATAGGCGCGGGTAATGTAAAATGGCATTTTTCTGAAGGGAAACATATATTGTTAAAAAAGGAAAATATTGTTTTTGAAAACTTGGTGTTAAGCAATGGTGAACAAAAACTATTGGTAGATGGGTTTTATGATTATGATGCTACAGATAAAAATATTAGTCTAAAATTAGAACAATACCAATTGAATACCATTAATCAATTCGCCACTGATATTGGCGTCGATTTTCAAGGGGTTGGGAATGGCTATTTTGTGTATAAAAACTTTAATAATAGAAATGTAATAATTGGTAATTTAGGTTTGGCCCAATTTGCCCTAGATCAAGATACTTTAGGAGATTTTGAGGTCAATACTGCATACAAAGAAGAGAATGAAAAATTATTGATTGATATTAAGTCAACAAGTGGGAAGATAAGAAATTTAAAAGCTATTGGTAATTATGATATTCCTACCAACTATCTTAAACTGAATTTAAATTTTGATAAATCCAAGGTTAATTCCTTTCAGGCATTTGTAAAAGATTATGTGAAGTTATACCAAGGAGAAGCGGATTTAAATGCGAATTTAGAAGGGAAACTAGATGATTTAAAATTAAACGGAACCTTAGATTTAAATGCAGTTGACTTTAGAGTAGATTATTTAATGACCAAATATTCCATAGAAAAGGCTAGATTTATTTTTGAAGACCAAGATATAAGAATTCCTTCATTTAATATCAAAGATAGCAAAGGATCAAATGCTGTGGCAAATGGAATTATTAAACACCAAAACTTTTCTAACCTAAATTACTTTGTAAAAATTGACCAATTTAAAAACCTTCAAGTATTGAACACCACCTCAAAAGACAATGAACTATTTTATGGAAGTGCTTATGCTACAGGAAGCTTTGGAATTAAGGGTGATAACGATGGCATTACTATGGATATAAAAGCATTGGCAGAGAAAGGAACCAAAGTGATGATAAACCCTTTTGGTGCAAGCACAGAAACAGGGGAGTCTTATATTCATTTTGTGAGTTACGATACAACCCAAACTTTTATGGGTAGAGGCAAAGGAAAAGAGTTTGGTGTGGGGGTAAATATGGATTTCAGTTTAAATCCAAATTCTGAACTGCAGGTTATTTTTAATCAGCAATCGGATGATAAAATTAGAGCCAAAGGAAACGGTAAAATAAAAATGCAGTATTTGCCAGATGGTAATTTCACCATGACTGGTAATTATGATTTAACAGAAGGAGATTATAGATTTAGTGCATTAAACTTGGTAGCAAAGAAATTCGATTTAAAAGCAGGTAGTTCCTTGGTTTGGTCTGGCGATCCGCTAACTGGTAGATTAAATATTACAGGTGTTTATAAGTTAAAAACTGCCATAAATACTATTGTAAATATGGAAACAGCTCCAGATCCTAATGTGCGTGTTCCGGTAGAATGTATTATTAATATTAAAGGTATTGTTGAAAAGCCAGAAATTGGATTTGACCTTAATTTTCCCGACTTACAAAGTAATATTACAGGAGCCTCTGCATCTGAGTTAAATGCAGTATTGGCAACCTTTAGACGTGAACCAGAACTCATGAATCAACAAATGCTTTTTTTGTTAATTTCAGGAAGTTTTGTACCTATTAATAGTTCTAGTAATAGCAGTAGTTCTAATATAGGTAATCAAACAATATCCGACTTAATTAGCAGGCAAGCGGCAGGCTTAATAGGTAAAGCAATTCCAAATTTAGATGTAAGTATGGATGTGATTACTGCGAGTGACCCTGCAAGAGGTAGAACCTATGTATTATCTGCCTCTAAGCGTTTTTTAGATAATAGATTAGAGCTACAAACAAGTGTTGCCTTAGATAACACGCAATCTAATGTTAGCGCTACTTACCAACTAAACAAGAACAAACCCACCAAAGTAAAAGTGTTTAATAAAAGCGGCTTTGAAGCTATTTATAACCGAAATGTGGTAACTTCGGGTTTAGGTCTTTATTATCGAAAAGAGTTTGACGA
>B570J29032_109957666_pt1 | contig 10333 bp, 9 predicted proteins | sample LakMenEpi16Nov12_FD_29032 | JGI IMG/M metagenome (IMG submission 29032)
TCGGTCCTGCGACTGCTGGATCAGCTTGCGAAGTGCCGGTTCGAAGGCACTGATGTCGCCGACCACCCGAAGCCGGATGCCATTGGCGCACATCTGGGTGACCTCACGCTCGAGGACCATGATGAACAGACGCATCAGCAGCGACACTTCGTCGGCGGGCCGCCGCCAGTTCTCGGAACTGAAAGCAAACAGGGTGAGATAGTCGACCCCGCGATCAACGCAGGCCTGTACGGTCGCCCGAACCGCATCAACCCCTTTCGAATGACCCGCCACCCTCGGCATGTGGCGCGCAGAGGCCCAACGGCCGTTTCCGTCCATGATGATGGCGACATGCCGCGGGATGCGTGGCGCATCCGGAATGGTGTCTGTCGAACTGGTATGGGTCATCGGGGGATAGCATGCCGACCGCCCCGGGGGGCGGTCGCAGGACTCAAACCGTCATGATCTCCTGCTCCTTGGCCTGGAGCAGCTTGTCGATTTCGACGATGAAGCGGTCGGTCAATTTCTGAACATCATCCTGAGCGCGACGCTCGTCATCTTCAGAGGCCGCCTTGGCCTTGATCAGATCCTTGAGGTGGCTGTTGGCATCGCGGCGCAGATTACGAACCGCCACCTTGGCATCTTCGCCTTCGGTGCGAACCAGCTTGGCCATCTCCTTGCGGCGCTCCTCCGACAGGGGAGGCATCGGTACCCGGATCAGCTCGCCAGTCATGGACGGATTGAGACCGAGATCGGACTCGCGAATCGCCTTGTCGATTGCCTGGGCCATTTTCTTTTCCCAGGGCGACACGCCGATGGTGCGCGCATCGACCAGCGTGACATTAGCCACCTGACTGATCGGCACCATGCTGCCGTAATAGTCGACCTGAACATGATCGAGAAGACCGGCATGGGCCCGACCGGTTCGGATCTTGGCCAGACTGGTCTTGAGCGCCTCAAGCGACCTGAGCATCTTCTGCTCGGCCTGCGAGCGGATTTCGGGAATGGTAGCGGCCATTTGGCTCAATCTCCGGAATCAGACATGAACCAGGGTGCCCTCGTCCTCACCCATCAGCACGCGTTTGAGCGCACCTTGCTTGAAGATAGAGAAAACCCTGATCGGTAATTTCTGGTCGCGACACAGGGCGAATGCCGTGGCATCCATCACCTTGAGGTCGCGCCCGATCGCTTCATCGAAAGAAATGGACTGGTAGCGGGTGGCTGTCGGATCCTTCATCGGGTCAGCGCTGTAGACGCCGTCGACTTTGGTCGCCTTGAGAACGACTTCGGCACCGATTTCGGCACCACGCAGAGCCGCCGCGGTGTCAGTCGTAAAAAACGGATTACCGGTGCCGGCCGCAAAAATCACGACCTTGCCCTCTTCCAGATATCGCAAGGCTTTGGGGCGGATATAAGGCTCAACCACCTGCTCGATCTTGAGGGCCGACTGAACCCGTGCGGTGAGACCGGCGCTGCGCATCGCGTCCTGCAGCGCCAGCGCGTTCATCACCGTGGCCATCATGCCCATGTAGTCGGCGGTGGCGCGATCCATGCCGGACGCACCTGGCGCGACTCCCCGAAAAATGTTTCCTCCGCCGATCACAATCGCCAACTCAACCCCGAGGTCATGGGCCTGCGCCACCTGGGCAACCATGCCGTCGATCGTGGCGCGGTTGATACCGTAGGCATCGTTGCCCATCAGGGCTTCGCCGGACAGTTTGAGCAGGACACGCTTATAAGGCTTGGCGTTGGTCATATGAAGCAGGCTGCCTTAACGAAAACAAACTCAGCAAAAACAAACTCAGCAAAAACAAACCTGGCAAAAACCAGACCAGGCGAATCTCAAACAAGACGAAGACCCCGCGAGGGCACGCCTTATGTCACCGGCGCGGCTGCCGCCGGGGACCCGACCGGGCCCCGGATCGGCGCGCCAGCCGATCAGCGTGCAGCCGCAGCCGCGGCCTCAGCGACTTCCGCCGCGAAGTCGGACTGCTTCTTCTCGATCCCTTCGCCCACAATGAACAGCGTGAAGGCATGCACCTTCGCGCCCCGAGCTTTCAGAAGCTGCTCGACCGTCTGCTTGTCATCTTTGACAAACGGCTGACCGAGCAAGGTGACTTCCTTGAGGTACTTCTGGACCGTCCCTTCGACCATCTTGGCGATGATTTCGGCGGGCTTTCCGGATTCGGCAGCCTTTTGAGAAGCAATCGAACGTTCCTTTTCGATCAACTCGGCCGATACGCCGGTGCTGTCAAGTGCGACCGGCTTGGACGCCGCGATCTGCATCGCGAGGTCCTTGCCGAGCGCCTCTTCGCCGCCCTGGACATCAACCAGCACACCAATTCGCGAACCACCATGGATATAACTCGACACACGGCCATGGCCCGCAATGCGCACAAAGCGACGAACGGTGATGTTCTCGCCGATCTTGCCGATCAGCGACTTTCGACGCTCCTCGACGCTGACGCCGTCGAGATCGAGCTTGGCGAGCGCATCGACATCGGCCGGCGCCTTCTCGGACACCAGTGCAGCCAGCGCACGGGCGAAGGCCTGGAAGTCGTCGTTCTTGGCGACGAAGTCGGTCTCGCAGTTGAGCTCGACCATGGAGGCAGTGCCGCCATCGGCCGAATGATGAACCCCGACGATGCCCTCGGCGGTGACACGCGATGCCGCCTTGTTCGCCTTGTTGCCAAGCTTGACCCGAAGAATTTCCTCAGCGCGGGCCATATCGCCAGCCGCTTCGGTGAGCGCTTTCTTGCACTCCATCATCGGCGCATCGGTCTTCTCGCGCAGTTCCTTGACCATCGACGCGGTGATTTCAGCCATCTTGATGCTCCTTCCTTCAAGCCTCTTCGGCTTCGATTTCGACAAACTCTTCGTCGGAGGCACCCTTGACGATGCCTTCGAGTGCGGCCGCGCGACCTGCCAGGATGGCATCGGCCACCCCTTCGGCATAAAGCTGGATCGCCTTGCTCGAATCGTCATTGCCAGGAATGACATAGTCGATTCCGTCAGGCGAATGATTGGTATCGACCACGCCGACCACCGGAACGCCGAGTTTGATGGCTTCGGTAATCGCAATCTTGTGATAACCGACGTCGATCACAAAGATCGCGTCGGGCAGACCGTTCATGTCCTTGATGCCGCCGATCGCCTTGCTGAGCTTTTCCATCTCGCGGTTGAACAGCAATGCCTCTTTCTTGGACATGCGCTCGACACCGCCTTCAGCCATCACGGCTTCCATGTCGCGCAGACGCTTGATCGAGGTCTTGACCGTCTTGAAGTTGGTCAGCATGCCGCCAAGCCAGCGCTCGTCGACATAAGGCATGCCGGCACGACGTGCTTCCTGAGCAACAATCTCGCGTGCCTGACGCTTGGTGCCAACGAAGAGGACCGTGCCACGGTTGGATGCGAGCTGGCGCAGATATTTCATCGAGTCCTGGTACATGACCAGGGTCTTCTCGAGGTTGATGATGTGGATCTTGTTGCGATGACCGAAGATGTAGGGAGCCATCTTGGGGTTCCAGAAGCGGGTCTGGTGGCCGAAATGGACACCCGCCTCCAGCATTTGGCGCATGGTCGACATGTTTATTCTCCGTCTAGGGTTGAATATCGCGGCTTTCCGGATGCCCGGACACGGCATCTTGCCGTGCACCCAGTGGGCATGATTCCGGGGCGATCTTTCATCGCCCTCACCGCTGCGACCAACCGGACTGACCGGTTTGCCGTTGCGGCGCAAAACCGCGGAGATGTTTTACAACACAGGTTTTACAACAAACCTTTGCCACGCTTGCCTTCCGACTCAAGGCCGCATTTGACGATCAAGAAGCGGAGTGTGAAGCGTCTGGCAAGCCTATAATTCTAGCTTGAACAACCCCTTAACGACAAGTCGATGTCGATCACGATCAAAAACGAAGCAGAAGTGGCCGCCATGCGGCTGGCCGGGCGCCTGGCCTCGGAGGTGCTCGACTTTATCGGCCCTCATGTGAAGCATGGCGTGACCACCGGCGAACTCGACACCCTGTGTCACCAGTATATGGTCGAGGTTCAGCAGACCATCCCGGCACCGCTCAACTATGCCCCGCCTGGCTACCGCCCCTTTCCGAAGTCGATCTGCACCTCGGTGAACCATCAGATCTGCCACGGCATACCGGGCGACAAGGTGCTCAAGAACGGCGACGTCCTGAACATCGACATCACGGTCATCAAGGATGGTTTTCACGGCGACACCAGCCGGATGTTTTTTGTCGGAGAGCCCTCGATCGCAGCACGCCGGCTGTGCGAGGTGACCTTCGAGTCTATGTGGCTCGGTATCGACCAGGTCAAGCCTGGCGCAACAATCGGCGATATCGGCCATGCGATCCAGCGTCATGCTGAGGGCGTGGGCTTTTCGATCGTGCGCGAATTCTGCGGCCACGGCATCGGCCGGCGCTTTCACGAGGATCCGCAAATCCTTCACTATGGCCGCCCGGCAACCGGCGAACGATTGCTGCCCGGCATGATTTTCACCATCGAACCAATGGTTAACGCCGGCCGACGTGAAATTCGCGAGATGTCCGATGGATGGACCATCGTGACCAGGGATCACAGCCTGTCAGCTCAATGGGAACACACCGTATTGGTGACCGACAGTGGCCATGAAGTCCTGACCATGTCGGCCGCTTGCCCCGCAAGGCCGACCCCGCTGCATGCGGCCGCCTGATCATGGCCCGGCGCCATGGCAAGCGTGCTGACTTCATGACCGATGGCGGCTTCTGCCAGGCCGTGGCGCGATGAACAACCCCCAGCCCCCACATCAGCCGACTGAATCCGGCACGGTGCGCGCCGAGTTGCGCAGGGAACGTGCCGAACTGATCGCGCGATTCAGGGAGCGACCCGAGGTGCATCGCCTGCTGACCGGCATGGTCCGGATCACCAATCGCAGCCTGATCACCCTCTGGCGAGACAGCGGCATGCCCACCGATTGCTGTCTGGCCGCAGTGGGCGGATATGGTCGCGGCGAGTTGCAACCGCATTCCGACGTCGACCTGGTGATTCTGGTGCCCGATTCCGAGGCGGTTCACCGTATCAAGAGCATCGAGACCTTCGTCGGCCAATGCTGGGATGTCGGCCTGGTGATCGGGCACAGCGTGCGCACTGTCGAACAGTGCCTGACCGAAGCGGCCATCGATGTCACCGTCCAGACCAGCCTGCTGGAGCGACGCTATCTTTGCGGCAGCCGCAGGATCTATCGCACGCTTGGCGAAAAACTGAGCGCGGCCACCGACCCGAGGGCTTTTTATCACGGGAAGATGTTCGAGGTTCGGCAGCGGCACGCCAAGTTTGCCGATACACCCTACAGCCTTGAGCCCAACGTCAAGGAAAGCCCGGGTGGACTGCGCGATCTGCAATCCATCCGCTGGATTTCGCGCGCGGCCGGGCTGGGGCTGACCTGGGCGGGCATGGCCGAGCGCGGACTGATGACCTCGCGGGAAGCACGACTGCTCGCCAACGATGAACGCCGACTCAAGGTCATACGGGCCTGGCTGCACATCATCTCGAATCGCCGTGAAGACCGGCTGGTGTTCGATCTCCAGGCCCAGGTCGCGCAGGCCCAGGGCTTTGATGCGACCAATGCCCGGATCGCCAGCGAGCAGCTGATGCAGCGCTATTACCGGATCGCCAAGTCGGTCACCCAGCTCAGCACCCTGCTGCTGCAGAACCTCGAGGCCGAGCTCTTCCCGGAAAACGCCGGCGTCGCCAAGGCGATCGACGATGAGTTCCAGAATAATCGGGGACTGCTCGATGTCGCCGACGACACCCTGTTTGCCCGTAAGCCGGCGGCAATCCTGCGTGCATTCCTGACCATGGAGCGCCACAGCGAACTGAGCGGCATGAGCGCCCGCACGCTTCGGGCGATCTGGCGCGAACGTGGCCGAATCGATGCGCGCTTTCGCCGCGACCCCGAAAACCGGGCCGCTTTCCTGCGAATCCTGCAAAGCGACGACGCGGTCACGCATGAACTGCGGCGAATGAATCAGTGGTCGGTGCTCGGGCGCTATTTGCCGGTCTTTCGCCGAATCGTGGGACGGATGCAGCACGATCTCTTTCATGTCTACACCGTCGATCAGCACATCCTGATGGTGGTGCGCAATCTGCGTCGGTTTACCAAGGCCGAGCATGCGCATGAGTACCCGTTCTGCAGCCAGCTGATGGCAGGGTTCGAACGCCCCTGGCTCCTTTACCTTGCGGCGCTCTTCCACGACATCGCGAAAGGTCGCGGCGGCGACCATTCGTCCCTTGGCAAGCAGGACGCCCGGCGCTTCTGTCGGGCCCACCGCCTGTCAGTCGAAGACTGCGATCTGGTCGAGTTTCTGGTCGATCAGCACCTGACCATGTCGCAGGTTGCGCAAAAGCAGGACCTGAGCGACCCCCAGACGATTGCCAGCTTCGCGGCTCGAGTCGGCTCGGAGCGGCGACTCACGGCGCTGTACCTGCTGACCGTGGCCGACATCCGGGGCACCAGTCCACTGGTCTGGAATGCCTGGAAGGGCAAACTGCTCGAAGACCTCTATCGGCTGACCCGTGGCCTGCTGAGCGGCGAAGTCAGCAGCCCCGACGAGCGCCTCGATGCGCGACACGCTGAAGCCAGACGATTGCTGAACCTGGCCGGCATCGCCCCCGCCGCCTATGCGGATTTCTGGAAACGCCTCGAAATCGGCTATTTCCTTCGCAATGATCCGCAGGATGTCGCCTGGCACACGCAGGTGCTGCACCAGACCCCTGTGCCGGAGCATCCGGTGGTTCGCACCCGACTTTCGCCGATCGGTGCAGGCTTTCAGGTCGTGGCCTACCTGCCCGACCAGCCCGATCTGTTCGCCCGGATCTGCGGCTACTTCGACAGCAAGAATCTCTCGGTCCTCGATGCGCAAGTCCACACCACCAGCGATGGGCGTGCCCTCGACAGTTTTCTGGTGGTCGACCCGAGCCACTCGTTTGAATATCGAGACATCCTCTCTCTGGTCGAGGTCGAGCTCGCGGCGCGACTGACCCAGCGCAAGCCGCTCGAAGCGCCGGTGCGCGGCCGACCGTCGCGTCGGTCACGCTACTTCCCGATCGCCCCTCAGGTCGACCTGCGCCCCGACGATCGCGGCAATCGCTATCTGCTGTCGGTGGTCACCAACGACCGCACCGGGCTGCTCTATGGCATCGCCCGCGCGCTGACCCGCCACGGCGTCAACCTGCAGGCCGCGCGCATCATGACGCTGGGCGAACGGGTCGAGGATGTCTTTCTGATTGAAGGACCTGCGCTGGCCAATGCGCGCCAGCAGATCCAGCTTGAAAACGACCTGCTGGCGGCGATGCAGGATTGATGGAGGCGGCGGCCTGCCATGGCGTCAAGCCCGATGAAGGCCGATTGCCTGACAACGACCGATTGCCCGACGATGGCCGCGGGCCTTCAGTCTTCGCTCAGCCGTTGTCCAGGGAAAAGCGCCTCGGTGAAGCCGAATCGGGTCAGGTCACGGATTCGCCTCGGGTAGAGAATGCCGTCGAGATGATCGCATTCGTGCTGCACGACGCGGGCATGAAAGTCGGTCGCGGTGCGGTCAATCGCCTTGCCATCCGCATCGTAGCCACGGTATCGGATATGGCCGAAGCGCGGCACCCAGCCTCGCATTCCGGGCACAGACAGGCAACCTTCCCAGCCCTCCTGCTCGTGCGGTGAAAGCGCCTCGATCACCGGATTGATCAGCACCGTCTGCGGCACAGGGTCAGCATCAGGATAGTTAGGATGCGACGCGATGCCGAAGATCACGACGCGCAGATCGATCCCGATCTGGGGTGCGGCGATCCCGGCGCCATCGCGCGCGGCCATGGTGTCGAACAGATCGTCGATCAGGGCGTGCAGTTGCGGCGAGCCGAAGTCGGTCACCGGACGCGCCACCCGCAGCAGCCGCGGATCGCCCATCTTCAGCACATCGCGAATCATCGTGCGTCGGCCTTGCCGCCAGTCTCTGCGGCTGATGCGGCGCCCGATGTGACCGACGCACGAAGGCAGGCCGACAGAATCCGACGAACGCGCTCCATGGCGTGCTCCATCACGACGCCGATGGCCTCGAGGGAAATCGCCTGCGCGCTCTCGCCGATACCGGCCGCATGGTTGGCCACCACTGCCAGCGCTCCGTAGGGCAATTCGAGTTCGCGCGCCAGCGCGGCTTCCGGCATGCCGGTCATGCCCACCAGATCACAGCCGTCGCGCTGCATCCGGCGAACTTCGGCAGCAGTCTCGAGGCGCGGACCCTGGGTGCAGCCATAGGTGCCGCCAAGCGCGACCGTCTCACCGATCGCACGGGCCGCTTGCGCAAAGCGCGCGCGCACGCTTTCTGAGTAGGGGTGGGTGAAATCGATATGGGTCACCGGATCATCCGGACCCTCGAAAAAGCTGCCTTTTCGCCCACTGGTGTAATCGATGATCTGATCCGGAATGACCAGCGCCCCGGGCCCGAGGTCGGCGCGAATGCCGCCAACGGTGGCAACTGCCAGCACTTGAGTGGCACCCACTTCGCGCAATGCCCACAGGTTGGCGCGATAGTTGATTTCGTGCGGCGCGAGGGTATGCCCGTAGCCGTGTCGCGCCAGAAAGACCAGGTCGACACCCTCGATCGCACCAAAAGTCAGGGCACAGGAAGGGTCGCCATAGGGTGTGCGAACCACCTCGCGCCGCCGGCGATCGAGGTCGGTCAGACTGGCCAGGCCGCTGCCACCAATGATTGCGTACATGGCTCAAAGACCTCGACGGGAGAGGAAGGCGGCGAAGTCGGTGGCAACCTCGGGATGACGCAAGGCAAGCTCGACCGTCGCCTGGAGATAGCCGATCTTGGAGCCGCAGTCGTAGCGGCTGCCCTCGAATCGATAAGCCAGCACCGGTTCATCCTCGATGAGCCTTGCCAGGCCGTCGGTGAGCTGTATCTCGCCTCCGGCACCAGGCCGGATATTGGCGAGGTGCTCGAAAACCAGCGGGCTGAGCACATAGCGGCCCACAACCGCGAGGGTCGAGGGCGCCACCTCCGGCTTGGGCTTTTCAACGATACCGGTGACCCGATCGGTGCGCTCGCCCCAGGGCGTGCCCGACACGATGCCGTACGAACCGGTCTCGGAGCGATCGACCTGCTGCACCGCCAGTACGCTCGAATGATGCTTGGCATATTGCGCAACCATTTGAGCAAGGATCCCGACACCATCGGCTCCGGCTTGCATCAGATCATCGGCCAAGAGCACCGCGAAGGGCTCATCGCCCACCACCGAGCGCGCGCACAGCACCGCATGACCGAGACCGAGCGGCTCGGCCTGACGGATATAGACGCAGTTGACGCCCTTCGGGGTGACTTCCCTGACGATCTCGAGCAGCGCATTCTTGCCGCGCGCGGCAAGCTCGGCTTCAAGTTCGTAGGCCTTGTCGAAGTGATCTTCGATCGAGCGCTTGCCGCGGCCGGTGATGAAGATCATCTCGGTGATACCGGCATCGGCGGCTTCTTCGACCGCATACTGGATCAGCGGCTTGTCGACCACCGGCAGCATCTCCTTGGGAGACGCCTTGGTCGCCGGCAAAAAGCGCGAACCCATACCGGCAACCGGAAAAACCGCTTTTCTAATTTTCTTGGCCATCGTCTCGAATCATCCCTTGAAGTTGGTCGATGCTGATCACCGGGACACCAAGCTGCTGCGCCTTGGTGATCTTGCTGCCGGGCTGATCGCCGGCGAGCACGAAGTGCGTCTTGCCTGATACCGAACCGGAAACACTCCCGCCATGTTGCCGAATCAACGCCTCGGCTTCATGACGACTGAAGCCAGGCAGCGTACCGGTGACCACGATCGTGCGACCTTCCAGCGCCCGGCTCGGCGCATCGTCCGACAATTGGCCAGTCCCGGCGCCCTCGGTGGCCGCCAGAGCGTTGTTCGGCAGCACCGCCGGCGGCAGGCCCACGCCTGCCTGCCACAGTCGTCCGATGACCTCCCGATTGTGCGGCTCGGCCGCAAACGCCTGGATCGAGGCAATGATCTCGGGGCCGACCCCCTCGAGCGGCACCGCCATCAGCGCCTCGCCCCGGGGACGCGCACGGGCATTGTGCTTTTGCGCCAGCGCCTTGGCCTCGAGGATGGCAGGCCAGTCGGCATCGAGCACTGCATCGATCGCACCGAACTCGGCCGCCAGAATGCGGGCGATCTCTTCGCCGACATGGCGAATGCCCAGAGCAAAAAGCACTCTCTCGAGAGTTGCCTCACGCGAATTTGCAATCGCCGCGGCAAGGTTGGCGGCCGACTTCTCGCCGAGCCGATCGAGTCGGGCCAGGGCGGCGGCATCCAGAAAGTAGAG
>B570J29032_109957665_pt1 | contig 10332 bp, 4 predicted proteins | sample LakMenEpi16Nov12_FD_29032 | JGI IMG/M metagenome (IMG submission 29032)
CGAGTTCCGGTTTATCCTGAGCCGCTCGCCATGCATCGACCGTTGGCTTAAGTTCCTCCTGGATTTCCTTTGCTTGTTGAGCCAGTTCACCAATTTGATCTGCAATATTTTCTCTGGCCAACGTTCCTGTTTCACGACTCGAATCTAGTTCCGTACCGGAAATTGCCCACTCGATCACAGCGGATTCACTAACTTGGTTTTTACGATCGATGGCAACTAATTTTGTCTCAACAAAGTCACCGACTTTTAGACTATAAGATGCCATTTCCCAATTCCACACTAACTCGTCAGCGTTCTTTTCTTCTAGAGCACGCGGCGTGGACATCCAGGCTCCGCGATTAATTCGAACATGCTGTTCAAGTGAATTGAGGGGAAACTCATCGGTGTAAGCGGCCGATAGTTTCGTCGCAGATCGCGGTCTAATCACCTGGGACAATTCCTTTGGAACAACCCACGCCAATTGCGCTGGCTGATCGGTCAAAGCCTGCAAGCGAAAGGACGTGGGGAAGGTACTCGCAAGCCCTGCCTCGCTGATCATTTCGATTTGAAAACGGCCACTTTGCTGTACGTCAACGGAGACAGCCCACCTTCCATCGGATTGTTTCTCAAAAGCGACAGTGTCTATCTTGTCCTCGGCTTCTTGATCATCGATCCAACGTAGCTTGGCCTCGCGAATCGCTACATTCGTATCGATCTTCCACTGGACAATCGATCCAACAACCGCTTCAACATCAGCTTCCGGTGACTCTGTCACCACGGGACTTGCTTTGGCGTACTGGGGTGGTGTGATGCTTTTTGTGAAGCTCTTGATGACGGGGCGCGGAAACGCTTGAAGTATATGCCACGGACTTTCAGCAACATCGGACACGATACGATACTCAATTCGCTCGTTTTCGATCATATATGTTGTTGACAGAATCTGTCGGCCTTCGGATGTATTCGTATCCTTCTCTAACAGCATTGTCTTAGTTACGACACTATTTATTTGCTCCGCATCTCTTATCTCTAAAGAAACCTGCGAACCACTTTGAATTTTTTCTGAGCCTGGACCAGAAATAGCTACTTGAAAAGCAAGTAATTCCGATAAAGCGACATTAGTCGAGGCAGGGGAGGGGAGAAGAATATCAAGCTGAGCTAGCGATGGCCTCGCCAGATTAGCGAACGGAAATAGAACTCGCATCGCATGGCTGGGGATCTGCAGACTTGGTATCGCGCACAACATTCCGAAGACAGCCAATCCAACACCCGAAGCAGCAAGCCATTTTTGAATTCGATTCCAAGGGAGTATCTTCCCGATCGTGACACTTTCAATTTCCTGTGCCACTTTGTGCTGCAATCTATTACGAAGTTCCTTAGAACCGTATCGCGGATCTGTCGAATCGGTAGCCAATTCGACCGCAGATAGCAACTGGTTCTTCAAGGGTGCGACTTCGCTTTCGATAACCGTTGCTGCTTCACTCACTCCCCATTTACGCCAAAAAGGCAAAACAGAAATGAAGAACGCTGCAGCGACTGCGACGTAAACCGAGAGACTCACTCCCCAGCGACCGGGCTCGTTCAGTTTGATCAAACTATCGATGCAGACGCCTATGAATAGGCTTGTGAGTAATACAAGTAACGTTGCTGCGATGGCTCGCAGTGTCATCAACCACTGGCGACGCTTGCGAAGATCATCCAATTTTGTCGCCGTAGCGCGCGGTAGTTGATTGATTTGAGTCAAGTGCGTACTCATATCAAACCTCCTTTTTTACGAAACCACCATTCCAATGCAACGAGAGTCAGAATCGGTACAAACCACCAATAGCTTTGCCATAGCAAGCGATCCGATTCGATCAACTTGCTTCTCTGCGAAAGATCCATGCGGTCCCATAGTTTCTGAAGATCATTTTCTGGCACATACATACCACCAGTACGATCAGCCAATTGCTTCAGTAGTTCTTCATTACGGAGTACATCCGCTAACTCCTGATTGAGCGGTTCGTTTATTCGCAGAGAGGTTCGCACCGACATCTCCTGTTCGGTGAAACCAGGTGCGACGATGTGAATAGAGTAATCACCAAGTGGCAGTGTATCGAATTGCCCCCGATAATTTCCGGGCAACGCATCATCCGCTAATAAAAATGTAGAAGCAATCGGCTTTCCATCGATCGAAGCAATCGCTTCCACCGATGAATGCTTGGCGGGTAGTCCGTCGGAATTCTTCAAGCGAGCTCGTACAGGAACTGATTGTCCCGCGGAATAATTTGGATCACCGCTGTCTAAGGCGATGTACGCCGACTCTACCGCAAACGGCAAACGCATGGACCAACGCCCGATTTGGTTCCAAAAACGTTGGTGGATTTTATCAGCGACTTCGTATCGCCACCGCCATGTTTCGTCCGAAGCGAGATAGACAACGCGGCCAGCTCCATAAAACCTCGTAACGATAAATGGTTCCGAACGCTGATCAGAATTCAAACTCGCGAGGGTCTGACTCCCGGGAAGTGTTTTTACCAAACTCAGCGAGGTCAACGACGGAAGTTTTTTCCATGCTTCAAGATTATCCTGTGAAGTTCCATCGGATAGCTGTAAAACTCCGCTCGCCTCCGCCTCAAGCTGCGGTTCGGCTTTCCACTTCACGTCATCCACTACACTAGCGCCAGGAATCCATTCGATAGGAAGCATTTTTTGTAATGACTCATAGGTAGGATCACGCCAGAACTTGCGTCGACCATCGATAACAATCCAACCACAACCACCTCTTTCAATCGCTTGCTGAAGGTAATCCATCTGTTCGTTTTGAAGTGAGCCGGGCTCAAGTTCACCCGTGATGATCAAATCATATTTTGCGAAAGATTCTTCATCGTTGGGAAACGACTTAGCCTCGTCACCCTGGGAAAACCAGCGAGGTGATTCGCCCGCAGACAGCAAGAAGGAATCCACTTCCCACTGCGGATCGCGCTCCAAGGCGTTACGCAAGTATCGAGTTTCCCAACGACTTCGACTATCCAGCAATAACACTCGCTGTTTTCTGGTCGTCACGCTGATGAGCCATGACTTGGCTTGATCCTGCGGTAGCTCCACATCCGCTATGGCATTTGTTTGAGACATGATCACCTTGGCCATTAGCGGAATCATGAGCTTTTGTGCTTCCTGACCTTTTGGCAAGTTAGCTTCAAGTGCTTTGACCACTTCCTCGATCGCAATATTGAATGGCACAAGTCGTTCGGTACTCTTTCCCTCACTCACCAAATCCTCGCTCCATACCTCCCTATCTTCCTGAAAAATCGCGACCCGATAACTCTCTCCAGTAGCCACTCCTTCTTTAATCTGGAGTTTGCCTTGTAAGCGATCGCTTCGAAACAGTTGCTGGGGCGATTCCACCGAAGCGATCGAAACGCGTGGAGGCAGTTGACTTGAACCTACACCTACGATGTAGAGCGGAGCATTTTCCTTGGGCCAAGATTGCAACACTTCAAGTGGCGATGGTCCCGTGTTATCTCGGCCATCAGTGAAGAGCAAGACGGGGTGAAGTTCATTGGAACTAGCATTCTCGTTTTCCGAAGCCTCCACACCCTTTTCATCCGATTGACCTTTGCTGCTCTGAAACAATGGATCGCTCGAATGTCGCAAACGCTCTCGAAGCAACATATTGCCGAGAGATGTTGGCGACAACCATCGCGTAGGTGACCAAGCGGCTTGCTGCTTGGGTACTTCATTCGGCTGCGCAAGCGTACTTTGCCAGAGTAGAGTTGAACTATCTGCTCCGAAACGACTAACGGTAACATCGCCTTGCTCGATCCATTTTTCTAATCGCGGTGAATCACCACCCGCTATTGACTGCACTGCGCGAGCATAACGAGTCGACGCAGACTGTCCCTTGACAACCCCGGCGTCGGTCTCCTGCATGCTTTGAGTTCCATCCAACCACACCTGCAACCGCGAAGGTGTCCCTTCGTAGTAACGTGTTCGCAAAGTTGGCTCAAGCAGCATCAACAGTGCCAGCGCGATGGCCAAGGAGCGAAGCGTCGGCAGCAACCAGCGATAGGGACTGGGAAAATCATAAACCTCCCGGCGATAAATCCACCACGCAAGAGAGGCAAGACCTATCACTAGCAGCAGTCCCAGCGGAACGGGTATAGAACCAAGGAAACGAAATTCGGTCATCTACCACCTCGAGTCAATCGTTTTTCGAGGAAAAGTTCACCGAAGAGGATCGCAATCAGGCCCACCAACAGCCACCGCCAAATCTCTCTCCCATCGCGTCGATCGGATTCTCGTTGCAAGAAGGTTTGCGGTGATTTCTCGATTGTCGCACCTAGCTTATCGGCAAGTGCTTGGAGTTCGTTTTCCGGCAAAGGATTGTGTTGCGATTCGGTTCGCGAGTTGAGAGTTGTGTGGGGAGTGGCTGAGGCTCGAGCGAACAGCAGTAGCCTTTGCATCAAAGGAACATAAGCAGGACGGACCGGCAAATCGCTCCAAGCATCGTTGCAAGGAATTGCCCATTGATAAACGGTTCCCTTGCCATATTTTTTTGATACCAGCATAGGCTCGCCGGTCTTCAGTCCGAGGACAACCGAAGGTTTACTAATCACAGTTTCAACACTATCCGCATCATTCGCTTGCTCAGACTGGTTGTTCACAGTCACAGAAATTAGTTTTCCATCTGCATTGACATTAGGGCTTGCTGCCGGCTCGACTTTCCAGGGACTTAAACGATGCCAACGTTTTATCGCAACTTGATCGAGCCGTCCTTGCTGTGGGCTGTTGAATAATTGCAAGGCGGGATCTGCGTAAGGGGCAGAAGCGAATGTAAACAGAGTCAGTAGTTTTCCAGAATCGCCATTTTTCTGACTCTCCAGAACAGCAGTCGGTTCCTCATAACGATAGGGCAACAACTTTGTTTTGGCTTGATCCCCTAATCGTTCAGCATACCAATTCCGATCAGTTTGCTCTCCTCCGTAGATACTTAAAATGGCTCCCTGTTCCACCCGTTTTGCTAGACTCTCCACTAGCGGATCGGGAAGCTTGGGGACATTAGCCAACACAATCATGTCGGCATTCTCAATCAATGTGGTGTTAAGTCGATCACTTGGGGAGCGTACCAATTCAATGCCTGTAGTTTTCTCATCATCACGAATCGTCGACTGCAAAGCCAACTGCAAGAACCCCGTCTCTGTCTCAAGTAGCGGTCTGGCAGGATTCGGTTCCACCAATAGAATTTTTTGTACTGGCAATACTTCGATCGCTAGTCGGTCTTCGTTATCACCTTGAATTGGCGAAGAATCATTTACCTGTAAGATCGCTTGATGGCTACCGGGACTATCCAAAGTGACGATGAATGAAACCTGAGCTGATGAATTCGCTGCAATATCTAGTTTCTTGTAAGCGACATCTGCTTCATCAATACGTAGTTTAACTTCAACAGCATTTGCTTTTTCGCTTCCTGCATTGAAGACGACTCCTCGAAGTTCGACCGGTTCGCCCGCAGTGGTTATTTCTGACGAAGTTGCATCAAATGCGATATAGAGATTACTCTCTTGTCGACTCACGATGGGAAAAAAATGCAAATGTACGGGAACTGTCGATCCCTTTATTTGCTCTCGAATAGAGGTTAAGGTTTCTTCCGGGATATTGAGCCAATCCTGTTTCTGAAAGTCGCTCACCACAACCACTTGACGGTAAGGCTCTTGCGTTTTAGCCAGTGTATCAAGTGCCATCTGCAGAGCGGGGACAGGTTTGACCGCTAAACTGCTTGGCGTCAATCGCTCGAGTTGCCTCCCGATCGGTCGAAGATCATAACTCGTACCCTCGGTAAGATTGCGCGGTGTACCTCCCATGGCGATGACCGATTTAGCAGACTTCGCCCCCACACCTGTCGCTAACTCGCTACCTACCTCGATCGCCTTTTCCCAAGAAGACTTTTTCGCATTTGCTGTATCAGCTTGGGATCCGACCGATTCCGTTGTCGCTTGCATCGAATAACTATCATCAACGACAAGCATCGTGGCTGAGGCACTTCCAGAAGCCGATCCCGTCCACCAGTTCCAAATGGGTCTTGCCATGCAAATAGCTAGAATGATTGGAACCAAACAGCGCAGCAGCAACAAGAGAATTGCTTGCCACTGAATCCGCTTGGCATTTTGCAATTCGATATTTTCCAGCAGATGCATCGCTCCCCACTCTACCGTCTGAAACTTCGATCGATTCAGCAAGTGGATTATCAAGGGAACGGCAAAAGCGAGACATCCGAGCAACAGCCAAGCATTAAGAAATCCCATTATACGGCACCTCGCTGAGCGATGAACTGAGCGAGGACCTCTGCTGGTGATTGCTCGGTCGTACAGGTTACCAGCGAGATACGATTCTCTTTGCAACCTTCCTTTAAGGTCGTTTGAAACTTTTCCAAATTCTTCATGTACTGGGAACGAAAGGCATAGGGATCGAGCAGACGTTCATGACCAGCTGTTTCGAGTGAGCGAAATTGCGTACGTGTCGAGAAGGGAAAATCAAGTTCATCGGGATGCCAGATCTGAAAGAACACAACTTCGTTGGGAGCTTGTCGAATTCGCTGCAGTGTCTTTAGCAACGAATCAGCTTGATCAAAACCATCCGAGATTAAGAAGACTACGCCGCGACGGGAAATCTTCCCTGCCAATGTCTCGAGTACCGACGCCAACTTCGTTTCACCACCGCACTCTGCTGTTGCGAGCTGAACAAGCAATGCATGGAGGTGCGAAGGGCGGCTTCGGGGGGGCATATAAGCACGCAATTGCGTATCAAAGGTCGCAACACCAATAGCATCATGTTGCGCTGCGAAAAGATAAGCGAGAGAGGCAGCCAGCTTGGTTGCAAACTGATGTTTACTTACCCCCGGCGTACGGGCGCCGCTGTATTTCATCGAACCGCTTTGATCGACCAGTAGCGTGACGCGGAGATTGGTCTCTTCCTCAAACTGTCGTATATAGAAACGATCTGTCTTGCCGAACAGTTTCCAGTCGATCAAGCGAACTTCATCGCCACGCACATAAGGACGATGCTCTTTGAACTCAACACTGACACCCTTGTTGGGCGAGCGATGCATTCCGACATTCATTCCTTCGACGACAGAGCGAGCGTACCACTGCAAGGCAGCGATTCGATCTCGATCGTCGGCGGAAAGAATTTCATTGGAATTCGACATGCTCAAGATTTCCCATTTAATTGCAACACCACCAGACCAGCACTAAGCGATTAAAACCATCATCGTCTTCAAAGACTATCTATATCGCTTTGGCTTTTGGTGTTGGAACGTCCCTAAGTGCCATCTTGATCAGATCATCGGATTGAATCCCTTCGGCCTGCGCGCCGAAGGTTGGTACCAAGCGATGTCGCAATACAGGCGCGGCCAAGTGCCTGATATCATCGAGTGTTACATGAGTTCTACCTTCCAGAAGCGCTCGCGCTTTACCAGCGAGAACAAGTTGCTGTCCCGCACGCGGTCCTGGTCCCCAGTCGACTTGCTTCTTAACCCAAGGCAAACTGGCTTCTTCCTTCGGCCGCAAAGATCGAACCAAGTCCAATACATAATTCTTTACATGCTCAGGGAGTGGAACTCTACGAACCGTTTCTTGAAACTGAAGTATCTCCTCTCCAGTTACCACTGGCTCTGGTTTCGAATTGAACGAGGATGTCGTTCGATCGATAATTTCTGATTCCTCACTGCGCGATGGATAATCGACCAACACTTGAAAAATAAATCGATCTCGCTGTGCTTCAGGAAGTGGATACGTTCCTTCTTGCTCGATCGGATTCTGCGTTGCCAAGACAAAAAATGGCTCCGCAAGCTGGTAGGTTTTTCCTCCCACGGTTACCGCATGTTCCTGCATCGCCTCGAGCAGTGCAGCTTGTGTCTTCGGAGGTGTGCGATTGATTTCGTCAGCCAGCAGCATCTGAGTGAAGATGGGGCCTTTTTCAAAGACCAATTTTCGATGGCCTGTATCCGCTGACTCTTGTATCAAATCGGTTCCCGTAATGTCAGCCGGCATCAAATCCGGCGTGAACTGAATCCGATGAAAATTTAGGTGCATTGCATCGGCGAGCGAGCGCACCATCAAGGTCTTGGCTAATCCAGGTACACCTTGCAACAGACAATGACCGCGAGCAAGTATGGCGATCAACAATTGATTGATCACTTCATCTTGTCCCACGATTGCCCTGGCAACTTGAGTACGAATCTTATCGCAAGCGGTTTTCAGCAGTAAAGCACGATCGACGTCAGAGAGGTTATTGTTCACGGTGGAGGAATTCAACGTCAGATCTCCAAAGGAAGGAATAGTAAGGCGTGGCTGGAAAAGTTCGCTTGAATTCGTAAGCGTGTCATCGCTTCGATTCAAGGCATACCAACCACTGTTGGCCGTAAGCACAAACAGAAATCAGTTGGCGTATTTCCCAGAGTTCGTATTTTCCAGAGTTATTGCAAGGGAATAGAAGTCACTCTCCCAACGAGAAAAATACGACTTCCATTAACAGGAAACTACCATTACCAGTACATAGTTGAAACCGTTCTGCGAGCGATTTCCAGTACTTTTCTCACTATGGGAGAAAAACGCTATTGAGTCCCGATCTTGCCCAAACAAGCCAAGCTTAAGGTTTGCGGATAAGCTCAACTGATTTTAACTCGAGACCTAATTCGCTTTTGATTTCCAGCAAACTCAAAGTCAGGTTGCTGCGACCGGGGACAAGTTCTGTTGAACCAAGACTTTGACGCCCAAAATCCTTCATCAGCGACTCGCCGTTTCGGGGAAACCGATCCTTTTCAGCGCCGCGAACTTCGGAATTGAATTCACGCTGTATCTCGTTCTCGATCACCTTCTCTCCGATTTCACAGCGCACCTTGGTCCCAACGCTCTGAGGTGGCGCGGTGTACTCAATAAAAATCTCATATTTCCCAGATTCAAGCACCTCGATATCCCATACGATTCGATCCGCTTCCGATTTCCAGTTAGTGAAATAAGAACAATTAGGTGCTGGTGCACTTCGTTTGACTGTATTCCCTAGGGCTTTTCCATCCTGGGCCGGCAGTTCGGTGCGAACACGCTGCTTATGACCAACCAGAAAGGGTCGCTGTGTCTTAGCCGATCCGATTACTTCCGATCGCCAATTCTTGACCGCAGCTCGCATTCGTTCAGTTCGCTCTGGCTCCAAATTACTAATCGCTTTTTGCTGAGTTGCATCCTTGATTAAATCAAATAATTCACCTTGCTCATCAAGAAGGTAACCATCCTCTCGGAGAGACACTTTGCCAGCCCACTGGGTGAACAGCTGGCGACTTACGATATCGTTTGACTCTCCCAATAACTGCGGGGCAAGCGAGATACCGTCAAGTTTTTCTCGATGCGGCACTTCCGTCGAGGTCAAGTCGCAGAGCGTTGGCAGTAAATCAATTGCACCACTTAACTGTTTCAGACGCAGACCACTGGCGATCTTGCGCGGCCAACGAATAAGAAGAGGCGATCGCACGCCACCCTCATCAACACTCCCTTTACGTCCTTTCAAGCCACCGTTCCAGCGAAAGCTGTTAGGTCCATTATCATCGAAGTACACCACGATCGTGTTTTCATCGATCCCGACTTTTTTTAATTCTTCCAATACACGTCCCACATTGCTGTCTATATTCTCAACCATTGCGATCGCGGCTCGCGTCATCGCCAGATCCTCTTTCTCTTTAGGTCGCCCTTGATGAAGCATCTTGATCTCGCGATCTTTCACAGCCGTAAAATATTCATCGGGAACTTGCATCGGCGAATGAGGCGTGTTGTACGCGATATAACAGAAGAAAGGTTTCGATCTATTGGCCCGAATGAATTCAATCGCGTGGGATGTGAAATCATCCGTCACGAAACCCTTACCGCGCTCAGGCATACCATTGTGATCTAACAGCGGATCGAAGTACTCACCCCAGTGCCCTGAAAGAAATCCATAGAACTCTTGAAAGCCGCGACCGTTGGGATGATAAGGATACTGTGAGCCATTATGCCATTTACCAAAAGCCCCTGTCGAATATCCTTGCTTCGACAGCAGATCTGCTATGGTAACTTCATCCAGATCCAATCTCTCCAATCCCTCGGTCACTCCCATCGCGCTACCACGAGGATGATATCTTCCAGTTAGAAATTCAGCTCGAGTCGGAGCACAGACTGGACAAACATAGTAGCGTTCCATCAATGCACCCTGCTGTGCCAGCGAATCAAGTGCAGGAGTTTTCAAATTCGTGTTACCTTGAAAACTGAAGTCACCCCAACCTTGGTCATCCGAAAGAAAGACAACAACATTCGGCGTTCGTTCTTGACAATGCACCTCTCGCGATGCCCC
>B570J29032_109957657_pt1 | contig 10321 bp, 6 predicted proteins | sample LakMenEpi16Nov12_FD_29032 | JGI IMG/M metagenome (IMG submission 29032)
TTCCCAGGCATTCGGTGAACACCAAACAGGAGTTCATCCGGAACGGCCTGAGCGGACGATGGTGGTCGATCGGCGGCTGCGCGAGGCGGGGCGTATTCCCAGGGGGCAAGTGGCGACTTGGTCGCCCGCATCTTGGGAAACGCTTCGTCTGGTCCACGACCCTGGTTATCTCGAAAAACTGAAGCAGTTCGCCTCTCCCGAGCCGACTTGGATCGACAAGGAGACGATTCTCTCGCCGAGGTCCTTTGAGGTCGCCTGCCTCGCCAGCGGTGCGGTGATCGACGCGGTCGACCGGATGACGTCGGGGGAGGCTCCACTTGCCTTCATCGCCTCACGGCCTCCAGGCCACCACGCGCTTGCCGATCGCGCCATGGGCTTCTGCCTCATCAATCATATCGCCGTAGGCGCCCGGTACGCGATAGAGCACCACCGATTCCATCGTGTTTTGATCGTCGATTGGGACGTTCACCACGGCAATGGCACGCAGGCGATCTTCTGGGAAGATCCTTCTGTTGGCTTCTTTTCGATGCACCGCTGGCCGTTTTATCCTGGAACCGGCAGTCGAGAGGAGACTGGAAGTGGGCGGGGCTTGGGTCTGACAAAGAACCTCCCCCTGGCCTACGGCACACCGGCGCACCAAGTCGTGGATCGCTTCTGCGAAGAAGTCTCGCAATTCGCCGACCGGATCCAGCCAGAACTGATCCTGGTCAGCGCCGGTTTCGACGCCCACTGGGAGGATCCCCTGGGTGGGCTATCGCTAGAGCTTGAGCATTTCCAGCAGATGGCAAAGCACCTCCGTCAGCTCGCTCAACGCCACACCCAGGGCCGCCTGCTGAGTCTGCTGGAGGGAGGGTATCATCTAAAAAATCTTCCCGATCTGGTGCTAGCCCATCTGGATGCGCTCGATGGGGTGAGCTTCGGGGAATTGCCCGACAACCCCCGGGGGACTTGATCTTCCTGGTACGGTCCGATCGTCGTCGATTGGTTTACACTGGAGGCAGGATCGATCGAGAAGTGGTTGGCAATGGAGAGGATCAGAAGAACGATGGAACGGGCCTTTCGGTTGGAATCGTGGCTAGGTGTCGATCAGGATCCCTCATGGTTAGGTGCCGGTCAGCAACCGGTGGTCTCTCAGGGGGAAGGGCCCAGTGGCTCTCTTCCGCTTTCCGACCAAATGTTGCGGGAGTGGTCCAGTGGCGATCTGTTTGGCTGGACCCAGAACGCAGGGATGGGCTGGCCTCCCAGCAAGATGCTGGGACCACAGTTTCTTCTGCTGAGCACCCAGGGGGGGATCCGCGCCGAGGATGGCAGCCCTGTGGCGCTCGGCTATCACACGGGGCACTGGGAGGTTGGCCTGCTGATGCGCGAGGCAGCGCGATGGATCGAGCAATCGGGAGGAGTGCCTTTTGCTGGGTTCGTCAGCGATCCTTGCGACGGTCGCACCCAGGGGACGACCGGCATGTTTGATTCGCTTCCCTATCGCAACGATGCAGCGATCGTGCTGCGTCGCCTGATCCGTTCTCTGCCGACAAGGCGTGGCGTGATGGGGGTGGCCACCTGCGACAAGGGGCTCCCCGCGATGATGATCGCTCTCGCCGGATCCAGCCAGCTTCCATCGGTTTTGGTTCCGGGTGGTGTCACTTTGCCAGCCAAGGGAGCGGAGGATCTTGGTAAGGTCCAGACGATCGGAGCCCGTTACTCGCATGGAGAGATCTCCCTGGAAGCGGCTGCGGAAGCGGGCTGCCGCGCCTGTGGTTCTCCAGGTGGAGGTTGCCAGTTCCTTGGAACCGCAGCCACCAGCCAGGTCGTCGCCGAAGCGCTCGGGATGACGGTCCCCCATGCAGCACTCGCCCCCAGCGGACAGCCGCTTTGGCTAGAGACCGCTCGACGCAGCGCCCAGGCGCTCTGGGATATGCACCAACGAAAAGAGAAGCTCGCCGATTTCCTCACCGACGATTCGTTCCACAATGCCCTGGCGGTTCACGCCGCCTGCGGCGGATCGACCAATCTACTGCTGCATATTCCCGCCGTCGCCCATGCGGCCGGTCTGCGCCGTCCCGACGTCCAGCAGTGGCGCGCCATCAACCTCCAGGTGGCACGTTTCGTCGACTGCCTTCCCAACGGACCTGCCTACCATCCGACGGTCCGATTATTTCTTGCTGGCGGGGTTCCCGAGTTGATGTGGCACTTGCGGGAATTGGGGGTGGCGCGCTGCGATGCACGCACGATCACTGGCGAAACTTGGCACACCATTCTCGATGCCTGGCATCGATCTCCTCGCCGCGCCCAGTTGCGAAAGAGGCTTCTCGAGAACGACGGGGTCGATCCCGATCAGGTGATCTATCCCCCCGCAGCGGCTCGCGCCGCTGGAATGACCAGCACCGTTTGCTTCCCTGTCGGCAACCTCTGCCCCGAGGGCTCGGTCATCAAATCGACCGCCATCGATCCCAGCGTGATCGATCCAGATGGGGTCTACCGCAAACAAGGGCCGGCGCGCGTGTTCACCACGGAGAAAGAAGCGGTCGCAGCGATCAAGGGGCAGCACCCGCGCCCGATCCGGCCAGGAGACATTTTGATTCTGATCGGACGTGGTCCGCTGGGATCGGGTATGGAAGAAACCTACCAAGTCACCAGCGCCCTGAAGCACCTCTCCTGGGGCAAGGAGGTGGCGGTGGTCACCGACGCACGATTTTCCGGGGTCAGCACCGGTGCCTGCATCGGTCACGTAGGCCCCGAGGCGTTGGCTGGGGGACCGATCGGCCGCGTCCGCGATGGCGATTGGATTGCGATCCAGATCGATCGCATTCAATTGACCGGCAGCGTCGATATGGTCGGCTCTGTCGACCAGCGGCTCGATCCCGACCAAGCACACCAGTTGCTGGCCTCCCGAACCGCTCACCCTGCCCTGCAGCCCGACCCACGGCTCCCTGACGACACGCGCCTATGGGCCGCACTGCAACAGGTTGGCGGTGGCACCTGGGGCGGCTGCGTCTACGATGTCGATGCGATCGTCGAAACGCTGGAAGCAGGCCGTCAGGCCCTGGCCGATCGCAAGGCCGATCAGCGGTAAATCCGATTGCGGCCAGGACCACCATCGAGCAGGCTGTCGAAGCGGTCGCCATAGAGCCAATCGTCTCCCAAGCCTCCCAGAAGCTGATCGATTCCCGCTTCACCCCATAGACGATCGTTCCCATCGCCTCCTTCCAGGCGATCGTTGCCCATGCCACCATAGAGCCAGTCGTGACCCGATTGCCCTAGGAGCTGGTCTGCCCCCGACTCACCAAACAGCCAATCGTCCCCGTCGCCTCCATCCAGAAGATCATCGCCACTGCCACCGTAGATCCGGTCGTTGCCCGCACCGCCAAAAAGTCGGTCGGTCCCCTGGTAGGCATAAAGGAAATCGTTCCCTGCATCGCCGTGCAGTTCGGTGCTGCCCCCTCCGGCATACAGCTGATCATTCCCATCACCCCCGCGGATACTCGATGGCAGCAAGATCGCTCTGGCGATCAATACCCAGTCGTGACCTGCCGCAGCATCGATCGAAATGCCTGTCAGGGCGTTCTGGTCGAATCTCCCTTGCCGGACGCCATTGACGGTCACCTGCACTTGGCCTGCGATCCGTTCGACCAGGATGCGGTCCGGACCCGCAGTGCCTCGCACCGTCAAGATGCCGCCGATCACCGCGACCGTCGCGGGGGTTGGAGCTGGAATGTCCATTCGCTGACTGGTCGCCAAGCCAACGGATCGGCCCATCGAGAGCCCCAGTTCGTTATCGAACCTCCAATGGATCCCACCATACAGTCGACTGTCGGCGGACTCCTGAGCCGCTTGGTCGACGGAGCTATAGGAGCGAGCCGCTGCGGTTGGGTTCTCGCTGGGAGCGGTGAAAGGGAGCTGGCTGGTGCCGAAGAAACGAGTGAGCACCGACGCCATCGCGCCACTGAAAGTGGCATGGCCCGAAGTGTAGCTGGGGAAGTTCGGAGTGGTCAGAAGGGGAGTCCATGCTGGATCGGCCTGGGTGGCTGCATTGCCATCGTCGGCCGCTTTGCGGATCCCTGTGATGGGTCGCCAGAAATCAGACTGATATTTGATATCCCAGCAAGCGATCGCTGCATCCGCCAGTGCAAGATTGAGGATCGCCATCAGACGTGCATTTTCCGAAAGCGTCGTACCACGGCTTTCGGCAATCGTCCTGGCGATCAGATTCAGGTGCCCTGGCGGCGTCGCCGTACCCGCTCCATTCGCCCAAAAATTAGCGATCTGAGTCTGATCCGGGGTCCGCGTCAAACTGGTGGCACTGCCGATCAGCTTGACCTCATCGAAGGCGGCAGTGTACTGCGCACTGGTGAGGGCAGGCGATGGACCTGGGCGAAAAGCGCTACCGCTGGAAATCGCGAAGGGACGCACCCCAGGCCATTGTGGCAGAAGCGCAGGAGCCAGTGCTGGAGGAGTCGGCTCCCATTTGCCAGGCTGTCCGCTAGGTGTGTAAGTCACCGTACTTTGCGACCCATCATTGCTCCTAGCCGCAAGCATCGCGTCGGCTGCCCGACTACCTGCAGCGATTCCTGCCTGCTTGTCGAGCCCTTCGGGGACCTTTGCCAGCCACTCCTGTCGATTGGCCTGGAAGTTGGCGACTTGAGCTGGAAACAGACTCGACAGCACCCGCGTTGCCGCCTCCGCGATCGCAGCTTCCCTGGATGCCGTGGGAGCCGCCGCCGGTACGGAAAGGTAGGTCCCATTTCGCTGGTCGATCGATTCCACAGCGTCATAAACCGCCCCATGCAGCATCGCCAAAGCCCTGGATGCAACCGGAGGCGAGGTCCTGTCGGTGCGAATGGCTTCCAAGGCTTCATCGTTCCAATCGAAGATCGGATCGGCATGCATCAAACTGCGATGTTCCAATCCCTCCAGTCTTAGAACACGCCAGGGACTCGGTGCCGTTCGTCTTCTGCTGCTCATCTTCGTCGCTCACCATTCCGTAGTCTCAATTCTCGACTCCACACAGCTTCAGCCTAATCGAACCGTGAGTTCGGCGAGAATAGAGGCAAGCGTGAAAAATGGAATCGACTGCCCGCCTCCTTCAAAAACCTGCCATCCACTGCTGCGCCAAGATCTAGGATGACGGGGATGCCTCTATTTGAGGGGGTTTTGAGCTAAAACAGAGGAGATTGCGAGCGAGATTCCCCAATCGCCCTGGTACCATTACGATGGTGCGGATCGCCATGTTCATCCCAAATGGGATGGAGTGACGCTCATCGGACTGACCCAGATTAGCGATGAGCTTTCCATCCCTGTCATCGAAGCATGAAGGAGACATTTTTTGGGTCCCTCCCTCCTTTCTCGCCTTGGAATTCAGTCGAAATTGCTTCTGGTCATGCTTCTGCTGACGCTGCTTTCGGTCGGGACGATGGGGGCCCTCGGCTACCGGTCAGCTCGGGCCACCCTGCGCGAAGGGGCACTCAAGCAGCTGGATGCGGTGCGCCACGCGAAGTCCAGCGCCCTTCGCGCCATGCTGACAGCGTTGCGAAATCAGGTGCAGGCTCTTTCCGACAGCCAGATCGTCGTCGACAGCACGCTGGCATTTCGTCAGGCCTTCGCCGCCGCACGCAACCAGCCTTTGGCTGCCGAACAATTGCAGAGGCTTCGTCTGTTCTATCAGGAGCAATTTCTGCCCGAACTTGCAAAGACTCGCGTCGGTACGCCGGTGCTGGAACAGTACCTGCCAGAGGGTCGCGCAGAGCAGTGGTTGCAATACTTCTATCTGGCGGATAACCAGCATCCCTACAACCAGAAACGCAACTTGGTCAGCGCGCCTCTGGAGTCGACCGGATACGACGCCGTCCACCAGCAGTACCACCCGCGTCTGGTGCGCGCATCGCAGCTGTTTCAGTTTGATGACATCCTGCTGATCGATGCCGAAACGCTCGACATTCTTTACTCCGTCGAGAAGCAAACCGAGTTTGCCACCAACCTCGAAACTGGCCCGTACTCCAACACACTGCTTGCAGCTGGCGTCAAGAAGATGATCAAGGCCCGGGACCGCGACGACTTCAAAATCGTCGACTTTGAGCCCTACGCACCGGCTCTGGGCTTGGGAGAGGGGTTTGCACTGAGCCCCATTTTTGATGGCCCGGAAATGATTGGGGTCTTGGTCTTGCAGTTCCCCAGTTCGAAGTTTACCGAAGTGATCACAGGGAATTTCGGATGGGAGAAAGAGGGACTGGGCAAAACGGGCGAATGCTATTTGGTCGGTCCTGATTACACCTTCCGCAGTCGTAGTCGCTTCATGGTGGAAGATCCCAAAGCCTTTGTGGCCGAAATGCGCAGTCGCGGAATCAATAAATCGGTAGTCGACCAGATCGAGAAACAGCAGTCGGTCGTCAATGTTCTGGAAGTGCGCAACGACAGTGTCCGCAATGCATTTCAAGGGAAGGAGGGAATCCATGAGACGCTCGACTATCGCGGTCAGCCAGTCCTCAGTTCCTATGGCTCCCTGGAACTCGATTCGCTTCGCTGGGCGGTGATCGCCGAAATCGACAGTGAGGAGGCGTTTCGACCGATCCGCGAATATGCACGATCGGCCATTCTGCTAGGATCCGGGCTGGTCCTTGGATCCAGCCTCCTGGCGATCGGTTTGGCTCATCTCCTCAGCCGTCCCCTGCGACGTCTCACCGAAGGGGCACGAAGAATTGGACGCGGCGATACTTCCGTCCGCATCCCCGTCATTGGTACCGACGAATATGCCGAGGTGACCGAGGTCTTCAATGAGATGGCAGGCAGCCTGCGGACGCAGACGAAGCAACTGGAGGCAAGGGTTCAGGAGAATCAGGAATTGCTCCTGAATATCCTTCCCGAACCGGCGGTGGCCATGCGGCGCGAAGGCGATGAGAAAGCGACCAAACAATTCGCGGACGTTTCGGTGCTGATGGCCGAGATCGGAGGGCTGGAGGCGCTCGGAGAGAAAATGGACGAGAGCCGTGCGATGAACCTGCTGGGGGATCTGGTGACAGTCTTCGACGAAGTGGCCGAACGGGTGGGAGTCGAAAAGGTCCGGACGATTGGCGCTTCCTACCTGGCAGTCTGCGGGCTTTCGATTCATCGACCCGATCACCTCAATCGAATCCTTCAGTTCGCCAAGGAGATCACCGAGGTGGTCAACCGAGTCAATCGCGAACATCAGACGCAACTGACCATCGGGATCGGAGTCAACACGGGGCCGGTGGTTGGTGGTGTCGTCGGGCGCCGGAAATTCCTCTATGACCTTTGGGGCGATACCGTGAATCTGGCCAGTCGCTTGGCTCGCAGCGGAACCCCCGCGATTTTGGTCACCAAAGATGTCTACGAGAAGACCAAGGATCTGCTTTCCTATCGACCCGGTTCCCCAATGGAAGTCCCTGGCAAAGGATCGCTCGCTCACTGGCAACTCGATCCCTCCGATTCCTGATCGCTCGATTCGACTTCTTGGTGCTCCCCAGCGATCCCCTGTCCCCCATAGCGCGAACGGTTTTCATCATGGAAACGCTTTGGCAGATCTCTCAAGACCAGCTGATCCCCGCGATCGCTCTGATTGTCGGCTTTCCTCTTCTGATGATTCTTTCGAATGAGTGGATCCGAGCGTCCGAGGCAAGGGGAAGCAAGCTTCTACCTACCGCGCGTTCGATCCGGCGCTTGGTGATCCCGACACTTGCGATCTGGGTTTTTCTGCGCTGGGTAGCCAAACTGCCCGATGATCATCTGGCGGTGCGGATCGCTGCGACCTTCTTTTGGATCAGCATCCTGATCGCCGTTCTGAACCTGACCAACGATGCGATCTTCGGGAACGCGAATCTGGAGTCCTGGCAGGGACGGATTCCGAAGTTCTTTCGAGACCTGACTCGCCTGGCCTTGATCGCTTTGGGTGCTGCGATCATCTACTCGCTGGTCTGGAACCAGAACATCAGTGTCGCTCTGACAACGCTGGGACTGGGAAGCATTGTGATCGGCCTGGCCTTGCAGGAGCCGCTGGGAAACATCGTCTCGGGGATGATGCTGCTGTTCGAGCGGCCGCTGAATATCGGCGATTGGGTCAATGTCGGAGGTGTCGTCGGCAAGGTGATCGAGATCAATTGGCGGTCGGTCCATATCCAGACTCCCACCATGGAGATGCAAATCGTCCCCAATGTGTCGCTCTACAAAGATGCGTTCACGAACCTCTCCCGCCCCACCACCATGCGGACCGACCTCTATGAAGTCGGATTTTCCTACGACCATCCGCCCAACCGCGTCAAGCAACTGCTGCTACAGATGCTCAAAGAAACGCCAGGGGTGCTGAAAGACCCACCACCTCGAGTTCGAACCGTCAACTACGCCGATTTCTCGATCATCTACCGATTGATCTTTTCGGTCGAATCCCAGGAGATGCTCCCTGCAACGCGTGACGAAGTGATCACCCGCATCTGGTACGTCGCCAAGCGCGAGGGGCTGAATATCCCCTTCCCGATTCAGTTGGAATACGGTCCAAGCGAGTCGATCAGCACGCCGGAGCCAACGGTGGAAGAGCGACTGGCGGGCTATCCGCGTTTCCAGTCGGCGCTGGTCCCAGGACTGCGCGCTCATCAGGAACCACGCACCAAGCAATACGCCGCTGGGGAAGTGCTGTTGAGGGCTGGGGAGCCCAGTCATGGCATCTCCCTGATCGTTTCTGGCGAAGCTGTGGTGCAGGCGATTGGAGGCGACGGAAATCCAATCACCATCGATACGCTCGATCAAGGAGAGTTTTTTGGAGAGTACGAACTCTCGGGAGATCAGCCCAGCGAAGTGATGGTGGTGGCTACCAGCGATCTGGTGGTGATCCATTTTCCTCCCGACTCCACATCGCGACTCCTGGAGAAATCGCCCGCTCTGTCGCAGCAAGTGGGAGAGGCTCTTTCGAGCCGTCGCAAGGCGGCTCGCGCCGCTCGCGCTTTGAATCCCAGGCACGGAACCGATGCGGAGTATCAGGAAGAGGCGTGAAGCTGGCGCGCCTAGTAGGAATACCGCTGTGCTGAGTGCGAGGAAACGTTAGGGATCATCCGCCCTTCTCGCCTTGCTGGTGCTTCTCACCCTCGCATGGTTCTGGTCAGTTCGCGGTCTAGTCGATTGGGTCGGAAGGCATGGCCAGCGATCTGACCGCGATTTGGCCATGATCGCCCACCTCCCTCGACCGACTCACCCACCCTACGGCTCTCATGCTTGCGGGATCAACGTCGGTTGCATTCCCTTAGGCCTTGCTGAAGCCAAGCCCCATCTGGCGCAGGCTGCGACTGCCGTGACACCCCAGAACGATGTGGTCCAGTACATCGATCCCGATCAGTTTCCCACTATCGACCAGCCGTTCGGTCACACGCACATCGCATTCGCCGGGGGTTGCATCCCCTGATGGATGGTTGTGGACCAGCAGCAGGCTCTTGGCCGATTCCCGAATCGCGACACGAAAAACCTCGCGAGGATGAACCGGACTGGCATCCAGAATGCCGACGCTGACACGATGCGTCCGCATCGGCTGGTTTTTCGTATTGAGCAGGACGATGTGAAACTCCTCGTGGGTCATCGTGCGCATCAGATCGAGAAACTCTGATTCGCAAAAGGCCACTGCCTGTTCCGGCGTCGTGATGCGAACCGGATCGGTCGAACGGCGACTAGATCGCTCCACCCTCCGGCCCAGTTCCACCGCTGCCATCAACTGGCAGTAGATGGCTGGCCCGACGACCTTGCTGACCCCGCGCAATTCCCCAAGCCCAGCTAGCGCGAATTGGTCCAGCCGATCGGCGTAATGCCTGGCGAGGTTTTCTCCCGCCTGGACTGCCGATTCCCCAGTCTGCCCCACACGAATCAGAATGGCCAGCAGTTCAGCCAGCTTCAACGAACCGGCTCCCTGCGCCAAAAGCCGCTCCCTGGGCCGCTCCTCCTGCGGCGAGTGACGTACCTGCTGACCATGGACCTTCTGGCCGATCCAAGTCCCAAGACTCTCGCTGTCCGATCCGGCTCGCCATCGATAGCGCTGGTCATGGCCTGCACCGTCGGTGTCGACCCAACCTTCTCGATGCAATTGACCAACCAATCGGATCAGAAATGGTTTCTTCTCCCAAGGGACTAGGTGCGGCAACTCCTCTCGCAAAAACTCTGGGTATCCCACCAATGCTTCCAGCACCCGTTGGTACCGCCCCAGCCGATCCGCTTTCTCCAGAAGTAGGCTCATCGCAAACGCTCTCCTAAGTTCTCGGGCCGATCGAGGCCCCAGCAAGAATCAGTGTTCGTTTGTTCCATTCTTTTGCGGATAGGTATTTCCAGGGAAGGGGGGCGT
>B570J29032_109957659_pt1 | contig 10321 bp, 6 predicted proteins | sample LakMenEpi16Nov12_FD_29032 | JGI IMG/M metagenome (IMG submission 29032)
CCAGTGGTTTGAACTGTAATCCCATTATTTGGTGTAAAGGTATAAGTGTTGTTGGGATTAAAGTTTGTGATGCGGGCGGTACCATTACTAGTGCATGTTGGAGGCGATATAACAAGGATTGGAATCGGAGGTGAAGGAATAATTGGACCAACAATAAAATTAATAGGTGAAGAAAGGCACTGACCATTAAATGAAGTTATGGTGTAAGGAATACTTGGAACGAGATTTAATATTTGACCGTTGTTTCCTGCTGTTGGTCCGATTGGGGTAAAGTTATAGATTAAAGTACCATCATAATTAGTGATGGTTGCTGTGCCGTTTTGTTGACAATTAGCTGGCGCAATTAAAACGGTTGGTGGAGCCGGTGTTTGTAAGGCGGGTAATATATCAAATGAAACAGATGGATTAGAACTACAACTTCCAAGAATTGCAGTTACAACATAATCAACATTGGGTACAAGTCCTTGTAGAGTACCATTAAGCACTGAACCACTAGGTGCAACACTATAAATAAAATTGGCGTTGAAATTTGATATGCTTGCAACCATGGGAGAATTACAAGTTGGTGTTGAAAAAGTAATGATTGGAACTGGCGGACTAATTAATTGAGGTAATATGTTAAATTGAACTTGTGGAGAACTACAATTTCCAAAATAAGCTGTTACTGAATAAACAACATTCGGTACTAATCCTATAATTGTGCCATTTGGGGCCACGGAAAGATTTCCTGGTAAAACTTCATAAAACAAGGATGGATTAAAATTCTGGATAATTGCTTGTCCATTTTGTTGACAGGTTGGGGCTATGATTTGAATTATTGGGGGTAAATTTAATGGTAAGACTTCAATAACCATATTTTGTGTCGTTGCGCATTGACCAGCATCTGGTGTAAAAATATAATTAGTGGTGCTTAAATTATTTAAAGCGGGTGCCCAACTTCCTGTTATACCATTATTTGAAATTACTGGCAATGCGTTTAATATTTGTCCTGGACATATCGTAGGAACTTGTGTAAAATTTGGGGTTAACAGAGGATTAACAACAATTGTTAATTGAATAGTAGTTGCACACAAATCAACAGGAACAAAGGTATAAACAGTTGTTTGTTGGTTATTGATTGGGGGAGACCAAGAGCCTAATAAGCCATTATTTGATAGGGTTGGTAAGGGCAAAAGCAAATCACCCTGACAAATATCAGATACAGGATTAAACGTTGGTGTAGCAGCGGGTACCACCGTAATAGTCATTTGCATTGTCGTTGCACATTGACCAAAATCGGGAACAAAAGTATATGTTGTGGTAACTGTATTACTCAATGCGGGCGACCAAGAACCACTAATGCCGTTAATTGATGTAGTTGGTAAGGGTGTTAATGGCTGGCCAACACAAATATCAGGAATTTGATTAAATACAGGTGTGATTGCTATTTGGTCAATGACTATTGTGATATCTACTGGTAGGGCACATTGTCCACTATCTGGCGTAAATGTGTAAATTGTAGTTACTTGATTATTCAGCGCTGGTGTCCAAATGCCTGTTATACCATTAGTCGAAGTCGTTGGTAAATCAGCAATAAATTCACCTTGGCAAAAGGGCCCAAAAGCAGGAAAAGTTGGGATGATTAAATTGTTTGAATTGACCGTGAAAGTATTATTGTTTTCATTTAATTCAGGACGAATCCCTGTTCCATTTCCAATATCATCAACGAATGCAAGAATATTAAAATTAAAAGGATGACCGGCGGGTAATACTATAATAGTCGTACCGGCTTCAGAACCTCCAATTGGAATATCACCAACAGTAAATGTTGTGTTTAACATAATCCCATTAATGTAAAATGAAATAGGTGTTTGCGCAGGTAAGGCCAAAGTACCTAAAAGATTAAAAACAGTATAATCTAAGGTTAACTCGTTCGTTACACAATTAAACGATGAATTATCAATGACAATAGTTGCATCAGGCAAATCACTTGCAATAGAAACAACAATATTGTTTACAATAATCAAATCTTGACCAGATGTTAACCTAATGCTTAATGTTGAATCACCAACATTAATTACATTTTCAATATCATATACATCTAGATCCATGTTCCACAATTGGGCATTACCTGTATAACTATTTGTACTATTAAAAGCATTTGTGGTAGGATTTAAGGGCGGGTTACTCATGATTACATTATTGACCCTTAAAGTTTCGTTTACAGCAATGGCTGAGTCACCTTCCCAAGCTAAAAAACCTACTTTTGCATCATCTACAGTGGTAATATTAAATCCAGACAAGTTAATGTTAATTTGAGGGTTTTGCGCCCAAACTATTTCAAAACCATGATAGAGATTAATGTGTCTATTTGGAAGCGTATTATCTTCATAAACGACCACAATAGACCATCCTGCAAAATTTAAACCTGTTTGACAATAGGCAGGAATGATACCATTTATATCTAAGTTTGATAAGGTATAAGTACCATTTCCGATGGTTTGAACAAGTGTTGTAACATCAACAAATCCGCCAAAAAAAGAAAAATTATTACCACCTAAAGTCAAACTTGTACCAAAGGTCTGAGTAGGTGTTAAAACATTGCCATTTAAGGAAACTTCATTAACCAAATCTGATGCTGTTCCTGACCTGGCCCAATACAAATAGGCCGCTTCAACCGTTTGGTTGGGCAAAAGATTCAGCGTTGCAGATGATGAGGTCAAAGCTATACATGGGGCGGCTAAACCATTTTCTGCCGTATTCATCGTGTTACCTATAGCAACAAAATCATAAAAGCCTGTAAATTGTTCAAAAGAAGCAATATTTTGGCTAAATGAAAGAAAATGAAAAAAATAGATAGCAAATACTATTATTTTCCAACTGGCTATTTTAAAGCGATTAAAAAATTGACGGCATATAGTCATTATTTTTTGAGGTAATAAATTCACACAAAAATATGAAAAAAATTGCATCTTAGTAATAATTTCGGTTTTTTTACTAAGTTTAATGAATATGATCAATTAACAATTTTATAGTATTAAAATTAGTATAAATAGTATCTAGCTAATGATTTCTTTTGAAAAAATTGCATAAGGATAATTTTTAAGAAGAACAAAAAATCTTACTAAATGCAAAAAGATAGCGCAGCCAATTGCAAAAAAAAAGCCCTCATTATTTGTTGAGAGCTAATTTTTATAGATTGAATTTATTTTATTTTTTTGATTTTTTTTGAGCTTCAGCCTGCTCCATCATGTCTTGCATACGTTGCTGAAATTTATTCACTTTGCGCGGTTTGGTTTTATTTTCTTGTATTTGCGCATGTATTTTATCTTCATTAATGATATAGTTTTTAATAATATACATGATGCCAATCGTTAAGGTATTCGATACAAAATAGTATAAACTTAAACCAGATGAATAGTTGTTAAAGAAAATAAGCATCATGATGGGCGAAACATAAATCATAATTTTCATAATTTTACCCATATCTGGCATACCTTCCTGCGGCGGGGTGGCCATAGCCTGATCTCCTGTAGTCATTTTCATATAGAAAAATATGGCAATAGAAGCTAAAATAGGGAATAAACTAATGTGATTACCATAAAATGGAATATAGAATGGCAAGTTTACAATCGTATCATAAGAAGACAAATCGTCTGCCCACAAAAAGTTTTGTTGACGTAAAGCTATAGCAGCAGGAAAGAAACTGAACAAAGCATAAAAAACTGGAATTTGAAGAAAAGCGGGGATGCATCCCGCCATCGGATTGACGCCTGCTTTACCATATAGTTTCATCATTTCTTGTTGTTTTTTCATGCCATCATTCTTGAATTTTTCATTCAATTCTTGAACTTCAGGCCTGATCACCTTCATTTTGGCTTGCGATAAATACGATTTATAGGTTAATGGTGCTAAAACTATTCTAACAAAAACCGTTAATAAAATGATGGCTAAACCATAGGGTGCAAAGCCGGTTAAAAAGCCGAAGATTGGTACAAATAGCCATTGATTTATCCAACCAAAAATACCCCATCCAAACCAAACAACCTTATCGATGTTTTTATCATATTTCTTTAAAATATCATAATCTGTTGGGCCAAAATACCAATTCATGTTTTGGTTAATTTCGCCACCTTTAAAGGCTAGCGGCACTTTTGATGAAAAATGCTTTGTAAATGTGGTGTCAATGGCCTCGTCTTTTACTAAATTTCGAGAAACTAATTCTGCTTTGTCAAATTTGCTGTCAGACAACAGGATTGATGTAAAAAATTGTTGCTTATAGCCGATAAAACCTACTTTTTCACCAGCATCTGTTTTTTCATCGCCTTGTCCTACATAATCGGTTTTGGTTTCATCATATTCGAACCAAATTTCAGTATAACGATTTTCATAGGCTACGCTTTTTTCATTGCGATAGGTTTTCATGTCCCAAGTGAGCTCAACAGGATTTTTTTGATTTAAGTCTGCGGACAGACCTTGCGTTTTAATCGCAAAATCGAGCATATACTCGTTTGGCTTCAAAATATAGAGGTATTCTAAAAATTTGTTTTCCCCAGCTTTTAATTTTAACGATAAAACCTGGTCGCCGTTTTGTTTAGTTAATGTTGGTTCAAATATTAAATCTGTGGTATTAAGTATCCTATTATCGGCAGTGTTTAAGGCTAGGTTTAAACTGGCATTATTGTCTTTAATTAGTTTAACTTTTTGCCCTGAGCCTTTACGAATACTTTCAAACTTTTTAAGTTCAAGGTCCTTCACAAAGCCACCTTTATTGGCAATGGTGATCTTAACTAGGTCGTTTTCTAAAGTAGTTGTACCCGCTTCATTTGCATTTAAAGCGCTCAAAGCAAATGCACCGTACTTTGATTTTAGGGCCTGCAATTGGTCTGATTTATTGGTGTCATTAGACACATTAACTGCATTTTCTATGACCTTATTAGGCGATGGTTTTGCCTCAATTTGCTCAGTTTTCTTTTCAGTTTTAACTTTTTGTTCTTGATCTTTTTGATTGGTATACATCACATACATCAAAATCAAAAATATTAAAAAGAAACCTATTAACGAATTGACGTCAGTCTTTTTTTCTTCCATGGATTTTTAAAATTATTTCTTTTGGTTAACAATGGCTTTAATAAATGAAACAAATAACGGGTGCGGATTGTCAACCGTGCTTTTGTATTCTGGATGAAATTGTACCCCTATAAAAAAAGGATGATCTTTTATCTCAACAATTTCTACAAGGTTTGTTGCTGGGTTGACCCCCGATGTTATTAAGCCATTTTCTTCTAGTATTTTTCTATATTTATTATCATACTCATAACGATGACGATGTCTTTCCGTTATTAGCTTAGATTGATAAATTTGGTGCGCTAAGGTACCTTCTTTTACTTGACAATCCCAATTACCTAAGCGCATAGTGCCTCCCATGTGGGTAATATTTTTTTGATCGGCCATCAAATCAATCACTGATACTTTGGTGTCAGGATCCATTTCTGATGAGTTCGCCTCTTCAAAACCTAAAACATTTCTCGCAAATTCAATAACTGCCATTTGCATACCAAGACAAATTCCAAAAAATGGGATTTTATTTTCTCTGACATATTTTATGGTAGCAATTTTACCTTCAATGCCTCTTGAACCAAAGCCAGGTGCAACTAATACACCATCAACTTCGGCTAAACGCTCTTTTACATTATCTTCCGAAATACCTTCAGAATGAATGGATTTAATAACTACTTTGGTTTCATTTTCAGCGCCAGCATGAATAAATGCTTCCAAAATTGATTTATATGAATCTTGAAGTTCAACATATTTGCCTACCAAACCAACGGTTATAGTTCGCTTCGGATTTTTTAGTTTGGTTAAAAAATTTTGCCAAGAAGATAGGTCTGGCGTGATTTCAGATTTTAGACCTAATTTTTTTAAAGCCACTAAATCTAATTTTTCCTCAAGCATCATCATGGGTACATCATAAATGGTACTCGCATCAATAGATTGTATAACTGCTTCTCTTTTCACATTGCAAAACAAGGCCAACTTTTGTCTGATATCATCTGACAATTCATGTTCAGTCCGACATACTAGAATATCAGCTTTAATACCGCTTTCCATTAAAGTCTTAATTGAATGTTGCGAAGGCTTGGTTTTTAGTTCTTTAGCCGCCGCCAAATAGGGGATAAGTGTGAGGTGAATGACAATCCCATTTTCATCGCCCAATTCCCAAAGCAATTGTCTAACGGCCTCAATATATGGCAGAGACTCAATATCACCAACAGTTCCGCCCAATTCAGTGATCACGATATCATAATCGCCCGTTTTTCCTAAAAGTTGAATGCGATCTTTTATTTCATTAGTAATATGAGGCACAACTTGCACAGTTTTTCCTAAAAACTCGCCACGTCTTTCTTTTTCAATGACAGACAAATAGATGCGACCAGTGGTCACATTATTCGCTTGCGAAGTGGGTACATTTAAAAATCTTTCATAATGGCCTAGATCCAAATCTGTTTCTGCACCGTCATTGGTTACATAACATTCGCCGTGTTCATAGGGGTTGAGCGTCCCTGGATCTACATTGATATAGGGATCAAACTTCTGAATAGTTGTCCGATAACCCCTCGCTTGCAACAACTTAGCCAAGGAAGCGGCGATGATACCTTTCCCTAAAGAAGAGGTTACGCCACCTGTAACAAAAATGTACTTTGTAGAATTCATAAAAAAAATGAAAAACCTATGTCTTTCAAATAATTAGTCTAAGTGAAAAAAAAACGTTGCAAAAATAAGGATTTTTTTTCTGAATCAAGTTGTTATTAAGTCTAAAACTTTTCTTATTTTTGCTAAACAATTTAAAATATGGCCAAACGCACAAAATATTTCTTTGACCCAGAAACCTTAGCTTACACCAAAATACCTAGGCGAAAGAGAAAAACATTTGCGTATGTCATGATTTTTTTAACGGCTAGTGCCTTGTTTGCGTTTTTAATTATTACGGTTCTTTTTCAAAGTTCATGGGTACAAACACCAGGTAATCGGATGATGGCTAGAGAATTGGAAAATTACAAAACCAATTATAAGTTGTTAAATAAAAAAATGGATCAAATTGAAAATGTTTTAGGTTCTATCGAAAACAGAGACAATAATGTTTATCGCACCTATTTTAATGCCGCACCAATTCCTGAGGAACAACGAAAGGCAGGTTTTGGGGGGGTCAATCGCTATAAAGATTTAGAAGGATTTGACAACTCAGAGTTGGTCATTAACACCATGAAAAGAGCAGATGTTTTAACTAAACAATTAGCTATCCAGTCCAAATCATTAGATGAAATTGTTAGAATTGCCAAGTCAAAAGAAAAATTGTTTAATGCAATTCCTGCTATACAACCTATGAAAAATGAACAAATGACAAGGATTGCCTCTGGTTTTGGCTTTAGAAATGATCCTTTCACAAAAGTACGTAAAATGCATAATGGCATGGATTTTTCTGCCCCACCTGGTACACCAATTTTTGCAACAGGTGATGGTGAAGTAACTGACGCTGACAATTCAAGATCAGGTTATGGTAAATTGATTATCATCAAACATGGTTTTGGTTATGAAACTTATTATGCGCATTTAGACGACTATAAAGTTCGTGTGGGACAAAAGGTAAAACGCGGCGATATTATTGGCACATGTGGTAACACCGGCAGAAGTCAAGGACCTCATTTACACTATGAAGTAAGAATTAATGACGAGCCTGTGAATCCGATAAATTTCTTCTATGCGGACATAAAAGCAGAAGATTATGCAAAAATTTCAGAATTGGCGAAACAAAATAGCCAATCTTTAGACTAATAGCAAACAATGGAGATTCAACTAAAAGATAAATTATATTATAGCATCGGCGAATTGGCTGTAGCTTTTAACGTAAATGCTTCTCTTATAAGGTTTTGGGAAGGTGAATTTGACATCCTTAAACCTAAAAAAAATGCCAAAGGTAACCGTATGTTTTCTAAAGAAGATGTCAAATATTTAAAACTCATTTATCATTTGGTTAAAGAAAGAGGTTTTACACTCGATGGAGCCAAAATTCACATTAAAGAAAATAAATACAAATTATTAAAAAATCACGAAATCATCGACAAATTGAAACACGTCAAAAATCAATTAGTGGCTTTAAAAGAGATGATGGATTAAATATTTATTTGAAATTATAAATTATTTATTTCGATAAAATTGCATTAAACAATAGCAAACCATAAACCCTTAAACATTAAATTTTTAAACTTTAAGCATTTTAAATCATGAGAAAATTTCTTCCACTAATTATTATCGCAGTTTTAGCCATAGGTATTTATATCTGGCTAAAAGGATTTTACAACACGGCCGTTCAACTTGATGAGGACGTTAAACTATCCTGGGGAAATGTAGAAACAGCTTATCAAAGACGTAATGACTTGATTGGAAATTTGGTTAATACCGTGAAAGGTGCAGCGGATTTTGAAAAAAGTACCCTAGAAGCTGTCATTAGCGCTAGAGCCAATGCAACCAAAACAACCATTGACCCAACAAACATTACGCCTGATCAATTGGCTGCGTTCAACCAAGCGCAAAGCGGCTTATCAAGCGCATTATCTAGACTTTTGGTTACAGTCGAAAAGTATCCAGATCTAAAAGCTAATCAAAACTTCTTGAAATTACAAGATGAATTAGCAAGTACTGAAAATCAAATCAATACACAAAGGGATCGTTTTAATCAAGCCGTTAAACCATTCAATAATCATGTTAGAAATTTTCCAGGAAATATTCTTGCAGGTTTCTTTAACTTACAACCAAAAGAAGGTTTTAAAGCGGTAGCTGGCGCAGAAAAAGCACCGGATGTTAACTTTGATTTCAAATAAAAATGTCATTAGTTGATGGTTTTCTAACACCAGCAGAGGAGCAAGAAGTCATTAAAGCGATAGGGGAAGCTGAAAAGAACACATCTGGCGAACTTCGCGTGCACCTTGAAAAAGGCACACAAGACCCGCCAATTATTCGCGCTTTTCAGGTATTTCGTGAGCTCAAAATGCACAAAACCAAAGCCAGAAATGGCGTGCTGATCTACGTTGGTGTAGAAACCCATCAATTTGCTATTTATGGTGATATTGGCATAGATGGTATAGTTAGTCCCGATTTTTGGGAAAAAACGAAAGAAAAAATTAGATATCATTTTGAGCATAAAAATTTCAAAGCGGGTCTAATTGCTGGCATAAGTCAGGCCGGTGAATGTCTAAAGGACTACTTCCCCTTCGATAAAGATGATGTCAATGAATTGTCAAATACTATTTCAAGATATGTTTAGATGTGCTTTTTTTACAAAAACAGTATCCTCTAACTTCTAACTTCTAATTTCTAACCTCATTAATGCACCTTATCCTGCTATTCGCTATAATTCTCTTGGTTTTAAACCATTTTTCTAAAGCCCAAAAAAGAGCTTCTTTGGTCGCTTTTTTTGTGCAAGAAAAAATTGGTCCAAAACCTGCGTTCATTGCCGCTGCTATGAAGGCGATGAATGCCTTCATGCTGACATTCATCGTCAGCAGCAGGGGTGTGGGTCTGGTTCTCTTATTATTGTTTAGTTTATCTTCGTACGGGCAATATCCAATTCCAGATGTAAAAACATTAAAAGAACAAACATCGGTTTATGATTACGCTAATATTTTTGAAGAAAACGAAAGGCAACAGCTGACACAAAAACTCATTAAATATTCTGATTCAACTTCTACGCAAATAGTGGTTATTACTATTAAATCAACCAATGGTGAGAGCATTGGCATGTTGGCACCGCGATGGGGTCAAGCATGGGGACTTGGTCAGAAAGGAAAAGATAATGGTATACTAATATTAGTTGCTAGTGAAGATCGCAAAATATGGATTGCACCAGGATATGAGGTAGAATGGGTACTCACCGCAGGTGTTACTGGAGATATCGTTCGTGCAGTTATAGTACCCGAATTTAAGAAAGGCGATTATTATGCGGGTATAGATAAAGGTGTTGATACCATTTTTGATTTTTTAACTGGTAAATTCAAAGCCGATGACAAAAAGCAGAAAGTTAGCATTTGGCCATTTTTAGTCTTTTTTATTTTGTTTATTTTGTTTATTATTTTCGTCATCATCATGGCCTCTAAAGGCAAAGGTGGCGGCGGTGGAACTGGTAGCTTCAAGGGATCTGATCTTGCAGAGATCATTATATTGAGCGGCATGGGCAGACGCTCTGGCGGGTCAATTTTTGGTTCAGGCGGTGGATTTGGAGGCTCAAGCGGCGGCGGATTTGGCGGCGGTTTCTCTGGTGGTTTTGGCGGCGGTGGCTTCTCTGGCG
>B570J29032_109957652_pt1 | contig 10314 bp, 7 predicted proteins | sample LakMenEpi16Nov12_FD_29032 | JGI IMG/M metagenome (IMG submission 29032)
CTATGAGGACGCCAGCAGAGCAATATTCGGCGGCGAAGAAGAGAAATACCCATCCGCTTACAGTCAAATTTATTGAGCAATTTGATTTCGGTTTTGATGAATTTCAGATCACAGCTTGCCACGCGGTAGAAGATGGAAAAGGCGTACTTGTGGCTGCGCCAACCGGTGCTGGAAAGACGGTTGTTGGGGAGTTTGCGGCATTTAGCGCGCTATCTCAAGGCAAGAAGTGTTTTTACACAACTCCGATAAAGGCTCTTTCGAATCAGAAATTTGCAGAGTTTCAAGAACGATTTGGCGAAGATCGCGTTGGGTTGCTCACTGGCGATACCAATATCAACTCCGAAGCTCAAGTTTTAGTTATGACGACTGAAGTTCTCAGAAACATGTTGTATGCGAACTCTTCTACGTTGACCAATCTCGGTTCCGTTGTGATGGATGAAGTTCACTACCTGGCCGATAAGTTCCGTGGTGCTGTCTGGGAGGAAGTTCTCATACATCTCATGGAGAGCGTTCAAGTAATTTCTCTCTCGGCCACGGTCTCTAATGCTGAAGAATTTGGAGAGTGGCTTGGGGAAGTTCGCGGTTCTACTGAAGTGATAGTCAGCGAAATTCGTCCCATACCTCTCTACCAACATGTTCTCATCGGCGACCGAATGATTGATCTTTTCAATGAACCAGGGAGAGTAAACCCAGAAATTCTTGGTTTAGAGCGCGAAGCGTTGAGAAGAGCCAAGACACCTCGTCATCGTCGCGATAGGTATTCAGAGAATGAGAACCGACTTTCCCGCGCAGAGATAATCGAGAAGTTACAGCGTGAGAATCTTCTTCCAGCCATTACCTTTATTTTCTCTCGCGCTGGTTGTGACGCGGCAGTGAAGCAGTGTCTGCAGGAAGGTGTGAAACTGACAACAGCTGAAGAGCGTATTGAAATCGTTGCGACAGCTCAGAGGTATACACAGAATTTGGCCGAGGAAGATCTGGAAGTTCTCGGTTATCGTGATTGGTTGACTGCTCTTGAACGAGGAATAGCAGCTCATCACGCAGGATTGCTTCCCAGTTTCAAGGGCGCTGTCGAAGATCTCTTTAAGCGAGGATTAGTCAAGGCAGTCTTTGCAACAGAAACGTTAGCTCTTGGTATCAATATGCCTGCAAGAACTGTTGTCTTAGAGAAGTTAACCAAGTGGAATGGTGAGGCGCACGTTTCAATCACGCCGGGGGAGTACACACAACTGACTGGTCGAGCAGGTCGTCGCGGTATCGATATTGAAGGTAATGCAGTTGTTCAATGGTCACCAACAGTTGATTCGGCTACCGCTGCCGGTTTGGCATCGACGCGAACATACCCGCTGAAATCTTCATTCACACCAACATATAACATGTCGATTAATCTGATTGCGCGTTTTGGTCGAGAAAGAGCGCGTGGAAGTCTCGAGTCATCCTTCGCTCAGTTCCAAGCTGACAGAGCTGTTGTCGGACTCGTGCGCCAGGTAAGAAAAAATGATTCGGCGGCCGCAGAACAGACTGAGTCTGCGCAATGTCATCTCGGTGATTTCAACGAATACTCGCGAATGAGAATTGATATTAAGGAACTTGAGCGGTTACTCAGTAAACGAGATGGTCGCCGAACTTTTGACCAGCGTCAACGTGTGAAGATGGAGAATGAGCTTGATGGAATGCGACGTGCATTACGCCAGCACGCATGTCATTCATGTAATGACCGTGAGACGCACGCTCGCTTTGCCGAGCGAGCAGATCGACTGAATCGTGAATCTGAGGGTCTTCGTTCTCGTGTCGAGAATAGAACTCACGTTATTGCAAAAACGTTTGACCGAATCTGCAATGTTTTGACCCATCTCGGATACATCGAAGGGGAGAAACCAACGGCTCAAGGGAAGATTCTTGCAAAGATTTATGCGGAGTCAGACTTACTGCTTACTGAATCAATTAGACGCGGGGTATTCGATAATCTGACTGCTCCTGAAATTCTATCCGTCGCTTCTGCAATGATTTTTGAAAGCCGTTCGGTTGAGAACTACGCCCCGAAGATGCCGCACCAGAATGTTGCGAACGCGCTAGCAGCAGTTGCAAAGATATGGGTTGAACTTGAAGATATTGAGAATGAGTTTGATGTGAAGACACAGCGTGAACCCGATTTTGGTTTCTGCTATGCGGCATACCGTTGGGCGAATGGACATTCGCTTAGCAACGTGCTTAAAGGAACTGACATGACCGTTGGAGACTTTGTTCGAAGTATTAAGCAATTGATTGATCTACTGACACAAATCGGTGGAGCGGCCGAGCACCTTCGTCCTGTATGTAAGGATGGAATCAAGCGCTTGGATCGTGGCGTTGTGTCATATATGTTGGGCGAACTATGACGCTAATGCTTTTAGATAGCGCATCGCTTTGGTACCGCGCTTACTACGGAATGCCGGATACTTTATTGTCACCAGATGGAATGCCAGTAAATGCAATCCGTGGTTATCTTGATATGACTGCACGTTTAATTGGGATGTATTCACCAAATCGCATCGTTGCTTGTATCGAGGGTGACTGGCGCCCTTCATGGAGAGTCGAATTGTTCCCCGATTACAAAGCGAATCGTCTTGAAGATGAGAGCGAGGAAGAGGAAGAGCCAGAGACACTTACCCCCCAAATTCCAGTATTGCTCGATCTACTTGATGCCTTTGGAATTCCTATGGTGGGAGTTGATGATTATGAAGCTGACGATGTTATGGCTACTTTCGCAGTAAAAGAGAAGGGTCCAATCCGCATAGTCACGGGGGATAGGGATCTTTTCCAACTCGTTGATGACAAGAGAGATGTGAAAGTTGTCTATCTCGCTCGAGGAATATCGCAACATGATCTCGTTGATAAGAAATGGGTTGCGCAAAAGTATGGAATTCCAGGGGATAGATATGCACTCTTTGCCATGTTTCGTGGAGATCCATCAGACGGATTGCCTGGCGTCAAAGGTATAGGCGAGAAAGGAGCTGCCTTGATTGCTAATCACTGCGCAACAGTTGATGATGCGCTGAAGGCAGCACACGATAATCACGAGGCATTCACACCAGCGCTGAGTAAGAAGATAATCGCGGGATCGGATTACTTAAAAATTGCTCCCACGCTTGTTAATTGCGCGCGTGATGTAGCTATACCTGAAATGAAAATAGATATGCCAGTTAAGCCATCAGATCTATCAGAGATTTATGCGATGAAAGAGCAGTACGGGTTAGGGGCTAGCGTCGATAGATTGATATCGGCACTCCAGTGGTAAGAATTCTGCTCGCTGCTTTCCTCGTGAGCGCCGCTTTTGAACCAATCGGAATCTGGTTTTTGGCAACCTTGGGCTTCGCACTATATCTGCGCACGCTGCAAGGTAGCTCTAAACCAATTGCACACAGTTTTGCTTTTGGTTTCATCCTCAATGCGATAGTTCTTCATTGGAGTGGAAAGTATGTTGGGGTTACTCCATGGTTACTACTTTCAGGATTGCAGTCGCTTTTTTATCTCCCTGTCGGTTGGATGTATCGACGTACCCAAAGTCTGCTGTGGAGTTGTTTAACACTCCTTGCAATGGAAGAGTTTCGCGCACGCTTTCCTTTCGGGGGTTTTGGGTGGACTCGTATTGCATTTAGCCAGGTTCAATCTCCAGCCCTTCCGATAGTTGCTATCGGGGGAGTGACTGTGCTTTCCGCTTTTACCCTGGTGATAGCTGCTCTCTTGGTGCGCGTGCAGAGAAAGAACATCGCACTCATCGTTGCGTTGTTCGTTTTCGCACTGTTACTGCCGTCAAATCCGCAGGGGAGTGGCGAACTCAATCTCATTGCGATTCAAGGAAATACACCGGAAGTAGGTCTCGGATTTAACTCCAGGGCGAAAGCAGTATTTGATCTTCATCGCGACGCAACAAAAACAGTCATGCCAAATAAGTATGACGCAATAATCTGGCCTGAAAATTCGATTGATATAGATCCAAAGTTGCACCCAGAAGTTCAGGCGGATATCTCTGCACTGACAACTACGTTAAACACTCCAATTATCGCTGGAGTAGTTCAGCAAGATTCAAAAGGCCCGCAGAACGCTTCCATCATGTTCGGCCAGGATGGATCTCCTGAAAGCACCTACATAAAGAGGGGGCTTACGCCTTTTGGTGAATATATCCCGCTTCGGAGACTCGCAGAATTCATTAGTCCGCTAGCTAAAGGTGTGAACAACTTCATCCCAGGGAGTCAACGTGTCACACATAAGGTCGCGGGTATTTCAGTTGGGCCAATAATTTGTTACGAAATCATTCTCGATGATTTGGTCCGTGATATGGCGACTAATTCAAGTGCTTTAATTGTTCAAACCAATAGTGCAACCTTCTCGGGAACAGCCGAAAGCGCCCAACAACTAGCGATTACTCGTATCAGAGCAGTAGAGCACTCGAGACACATTTTAAGTGTTTCCACCGTTGGAATATCTGCCTTTATAGATAATAATGGGAGAGTGCTCAGTCAAACGGCGGAAAATACACAGGAATCTTTGGTTGGTACTTTAGTGAGTAATGGCTACCGAACTTTTGTTAATCGGATATTTTCATGACCCAATTCGTAATTCTGGTACCTACCTACAACGAATCGATTTCTATCGTTGAACTTCTTACAAAATTAGATACGATCCAACGAGCATACAGTTTTGATCTCGTCGTACTTGACGACAATTCACCCGATGGAACTGCAGATACAGTGGATCAATTAAGGTATTCGTGGGTTTCAGTCATTCGCAGACCCGGTAAAGCAGGCTTGGGTGCGGCTTATCGTGCTGGTTTTGAGAAAGTTCTTAGCTCTCAGAAATACACCCATGTAGTTACTATGGATGCTGATGGGTCGCATCGTGTCGAGGATTTAACCGCAATGTTCGCCGCGGCGACGAGCGTTCCCGATAATGAATCAGTCATCGTTCTTGGTACCAGGTGGATTCCTGGTGGTTCAGTCGTAAATTGGCCTCGGAGTCGACAATTGTTATCTAAAGCTGGAACTCGATACGCACGGATTGCACTGCGTATCCCACTCAATGATTTGACTGGTGGCTTTCGTGTTTACAGTACCTCTCTACTGAACTCGCTACGACTCAAAGATATGACTGCAACTGGTTACTGTTTTCAGATTGAAATGGCGATGGCTGCTGATCTAGCTGGCGCCAAGAGAATTGAAGTTCCCATTACCTTTGTGGAACGAGTTAATGGCGTTTCCAAGATGAGCAAGGCGATTGTCTTTGAAGCTTTATGGCAGACAACGCTGTGGGGTCTAGCTCGAACCTTGAGACCTAACGCCGATAAGTTACATTATGTAAAGTAAATTAATACTAGGCAAAAGATTCGATGGGTGGGCACGAGCAGACAAGGTTCCTATCCCCGTATGCGCCGTCTATACGCCCTGTTGTAGGCCAATACTTGCCCTTCATACCGATTAATTCGCCCGGAATGAGTCCAGTAAAGGTCGACGGAAAAGCGCCGCGTTCGCGGCTGTACCGACGATCCCATTGGGTTCCAGCTATCGCGCCAATCGTGTGAGGTGCATTTCGCAGGGCTGATTCTTCGACCGCAATCTTGCCTTCAATGATTTCGTCGATTTCAAATTTGATAGCAATCATTGCGTCAATAAATCGATTCATTTCTAGAATGTCCTCTGACTCTGTCGGCTCAATCATGAGAGTTCCAGGTACCGGGAAAGACATAGTGGGTGCATGGAAGCCAAAATCCATCAACCTCTTGGCGATGTCATCAACAGTTACACCACTGACTTTGGTGATCTCACGAACATCCAAAATACATTCGTGCGCGATAAGCCCTTTCTCACCGGTGTAGAGAATTGGATAATAATTTTTTAAGCGAAGAGCCATGTAGTTCGCATTTAAAATCGCTACTTCAGTTGCATGAGTAAGCCCTTCTCCCCCCATGAGACGGATATACGCCCACGAAATCGGAAGAATGCTCGCCGAACCATACGGTGCTGCAGATATTGGACCAGGACCTGTTGCTGGACCCGCTAATTTATCGAGTGGATGGTTGGGCAGAAACGGCGCTAAATGGCTCTTGGTAATGACAGGACCGACTCCTGGTCCCCCGCCACCATGAGGAATACAGAAAGTTTTATGAAGATTTAAATGCGAAACGTCAGCACCAAATTTTCCAGGTTGTGACAGTCCGACAAGTGCATTCAGATTTGCACCGTCAACATATACCTGTCCACCTGCATCGTGCACTACTGCGCATATTTGCGAGATTGCAGATTCAAAGACACCATGTGTAGACGGGTATGTAACCATCAGCGCGGCAAGCTTGCCGGAATGCTCTGCAATCTTACTTTGTATATCTTCAAGACTGACGTTACCTTGTTCATCGCATGCAATGACAACAACTTTCATACCAGCCATCACTGCACTGGCGGCATTTGTGCCATGCGCGCTCGATGGAATTAAACAAATATTTCTCTCTGAATCCCCGCGCGAATCATGATAATTTCTAATCGCAAGTAAGCCAGCGAACTCACCTTGACTGCCGGCATTTGGCTGGAGAGAAACAGCGTCGTAACCAGTTATTTCAATGAGCCATTTCGAAAGCTGCTCGATGAGTTGGCGAGAACCTTTACTTTGCTCAATCGGTACGAAGGGATGCAGCGAAGCGAATTCTGGCCAGGTCACTGCTTCCATTTCGGTCGCTGAATTAAGTTTCATAGTGCACGAACCCAGAGGAATCATCGTGCGATCGAGGGCTAAATCTCTATCAGAAAGAGTGCGTAAATAGCGCATCATCGATGTTTCAGAGTGATATGTGTTAAAAACTGGATGTTGTAGAAAAGTCGAGGTGCGCTTTATTGCAGTCGAAATTCCACTCCCCTGAGCTGGCACAACTGATGCTGAAAAAATCGACACAACATCTGCAAAAAGTTCATCCGTAACGGTTTCATCAAATGAAATGCGAACGTGTTCGTTATCCACAACGGCTAAATTGATTTGCTTAGCTTGCGCCTTGGCGTGAATCTCGGGCGCATTGGCTACTTTTATCGTCAACGTGTCGAAATAACTCTTGTTCACATTCTCAACAACGGTCGCAAGGGTTGATGTGTAGCCATGAACCTTCTCCGCGATTCCAATGAGCCCCTGAGGGCCGTGCCACATCGAATAGAAGGCACTCATGTTGGCAAGAAGTACCTGCGCAGTACATATGTTGCTCGTCGCTTTATCTCTGCGGATATGTTGTTCGCGTGTTTGCAGAGCTAAACGAAAAGCTGGATTGCCGTGTGAATCAACACTTTGTCCGATCAGTCTTCCGGGAAGTGCGCGCTCTAATCCATTTCGTACAGCCATGAATCCAGCATGCGGACCACCAAATCCCATGGGAACTCCAAATCTTTGCGCTGATCCCACGGCAATATCTGCACCCCACTCCCCTGGAGCTTTGATGAGTGTGAGAGCAAGAAGATCGGTTGCCGCAATAACAAGTGCGTCGTGTTCGTGCGCTTGTCGAGAGAGTTCAGAGAAATCATTGATCGTCCCAGATGTATCCGGGTATTGCACGAGAATTCCAAAGTACTGCAGAGAGGAATCAACGTTTAAAGCATCGACTTCGAGAACATCAATTCCAAGTGGCTTCGCCCGAGTAATCACAACAGCCTTAGTCTGCGCGTGCACATTCTTATCAATCAGGAAAACTGCGCTATCCGCTGCTTTTGATGTGCGACGCGCCAACGTCATTGCTTCCGCAGCAGCAGTACCTTCATCGAGCATCGACGCATTAGAAACGTCAAGAGCAGTCAAATCGCAGATAACTGTTTGGAATGCAAAGAGCGCTTCCAAACGGCCTTGAGAAATTTCAGGTTGGTACGGGGTGTAAGCCGTATACCAAGCAGGATTTTCTAAAACATTTCGTTTAATTACAGGCGGAGTAATTGTTCCGTAATAACCAGAACCAATGAGCGATCTAAAAACTTGGTTCTCTTTAGCCAGCGCACGCAGCTCTTCAATAACTTGAACTTCACTTCTAGGTCCATCAAGAACTTCGGACAATTTCTTCTCTATCGCTATATTTTCTGGAACAACATCAGCAATGAAGCTCTTAATATCTGAGTAACCAAGAACCCCAAGCATTTCGGTTTCTTGCGCAGAGGTAGGGCCAATATGGCGGTCTTTAAAGATGCGATCTGCGCTCATCAACTGCTCCCCTTAATGCGCTTGCGCGTCACCGTGTAAGGGGAAAATATACGAGTCTTAGGCGCCTTTCGCCTTGCGACGTAACGAGAGTTCATCGTTATTTTCGCTGCCTACAGTTTCACCGTTAACTTCACCTTGAAGCGTCGCAAGAGAACCTTCGACTTCGTGCCAGACCTTACCTACAGCAATTCCAAAGACACCTTGGCCACCTGCAAGTAAGTCAATAATTTCATCTGGACTTGCGCACTCGTAGATAGATGCGCCATCGCTCATGAGTGTGATGCGCTCTAACTCAGTAACTCCGCGATTTCGAAGATGATCTACTGCCGTGCGAATGTTTTGTAGAGATACTCCAGCATCTAACAGTCTTTTTACAATCTTTAAGACAAGAATGTCGCGGAACCCATAAAGGCGTGCACTACCTGAACCCGTAGCGGTACGAATAGATGGCTCAACAAGACCGGTGCGTGCCCAATAATCTAATTGACGGTAAGAAATTCCGGCGGCAGAACAAGCTGTGGCGCCGCGATAACCGATTTCGAATTCTTGATCTGTCACGAGAGGGGGCTCGCTTTCACGTAGTGGGGTTGTATAAATGTTACGCCTGCACAGGGTGAAAACCTCTGACCGACACGTTCCGAACCTCTACTTGAGGTTGAGACTCTCACCGCTACCCTGCAAAGTCTTCGGGGTTGATCTGGTCTAGGAACTCCCTGAAAGCCTCTAACTCCTGATCCCCCGCTGTCGAAACCTCACTCGCCACATGCTCCGGAATATCAATTCCTACCTGATCTAAAAGGTCGTTATGGACCATGATGTTCGACTTAGTTCTTAAAGCTAGAGCGATCGCATCTGAAGGTCTTGCTGACAGAGGCTCTACGGCAGCCCCATTGTCACGAAGCAACAACTGCGCGAAGAAGACTCCATCGACTAACGACGTTATGTGGACAGCTGTAAGAGTTATGTCCACCCTGTCCAGCACATCCCTGAGAAGGTCGTGGGTCAACGGTCTCTCTGGGGAGAGACCTTGCTGAGCAAAGGCGATGGCAGTTGCCTCTACGGCACCGACCCAAATAGGTAAAAACCTAGTTCCTTCAATCTCTTTGAGAAGAACAATTGGTTGGTTAGAAGGCATCTCAATTCTGACACCAACAACTTCCACGGGAATAAGCATTGAAGTCGGAACCTAACTAGAAGTAATCGCGGGCGTTATCTAGAACGATGTAATCCGCCACGAACAAGTGCGGCGTGCAATCTAATAGAGAGAGATGCAATCTCCTTCTGCACTTCTTCTGCACGTGCTTTAGCTTCCGTGCTCTTCTGGCGAGTAAATGGGGTAATAACCTGTTCGATTAATCCGATCTCACGATCAGCTGCTGATTTAAATGAACGCAGATGTCGTGGCTCAATTCCAAAACCTGCCATCTCGGCGACGGCGCGTGCAACCGCTAGCGCGTCTCCGTCGTAATGACGTCCGCGAATTTGGATGAGTCCATACGACTCTAATTCGACGAGCTGAGACTCTTCAAGAGAGGAAGCCTTCAAGAGCTCTTCTCGAGAAAGGCGCATCTCTGATTGTTCGCCGAACGCTGCTGGTGCAAATTCTCCGTCAACTGTGGCAAGACCTAGCGTTGGACGCGGTGAAGCGATGCCTCCTTGTGGCGCCGGTTGTAGCCCTCTATCGAGCGCATCTAGATTCTCTTTAATCACCTTAAGGGGCAAATATTGATCTCTCTGAGCCAGAAGTACGTAACGCAGACGATCTAAATCTGTCGTTGTGAATTTTCTATATCCAGATGGGGTGCGTTGAGGTTCTATCAACCCTTCAGACTCAAGGAATCTAATCTTAGAAATCGTGATATCTGGAAAATCTCCACGCAACTTTGTCAGGACTTCCCCAATACTTAAATACGCACGTGCTGGAACGCTCAACTTACTTCTCCCCTGATGTGTGTGAAGGTGTGTGTGATGAAATAAATAAAAGATGGAACTTACCGATCTGAATTTCATCGCCGGTATTGAGCTTTGTCCGTGTAACAGTCTCGTTATTTACATACGAGCCGTTAAGGCTTCCTGAGTCCTTGATAATAAAGCCATCAACGGTTTTCTCTATCGAGC
>B570J29032_109957650_pt1 | contig 10313 bp, 9 predicted proteins | sample LakMenEpi16Nov12_FD_29032 | JGI IMG/M metagenome (IMG submission 29032)
ACCCATATGGTGAAAATTTTAATTCATCCAAAGTTCCATATTTATTAAGAATTATGGAAATTATTAAATCCTAATGCATAATTTGGGTTTAAAAGTTCCTTCGCATTTTTTAAAGCCGCATCTGTAGTTTTTCCGGCACTTAACATTTTAGCAATTTCAGTTACACGCTCTTCTTTTGATAAGGATTTAATAAATGAAGACGTTCTTTCTCCATCATCATTTTTGTAAACAAATAAGTGGTGATTCCCCTTTACAGCCATTTGTGGCAAATGAGTGATACTTACAACTTGCAAATTTTTACTCATTTTTTCTAAGATGACGCCTATTTTATTAGCTACTTCTCCACTAACACCAGTGTCAATTTCATCAAAAATAATTGTTGCTAGTCGTTTTTTGCTTGCTAGCATGGATTTTAATGTTAACATCAACCTGCTTAACTCGCCGCCACTGGCCACTTTATACAATTCATTCAGCTCAACTCCTTTGTTAGCAGAAAACAAAAATGCAACTTCATCAATACCATTATTGCTAAGATTCTCACTTTGAGTTAAACTTATTTTAAATTCAGCATTAGGCATACTCAAATCCGTCAGAAGCTTTTTTACATTATCTTGTGTTGGAATAATTGATTGATTACGTTTTATTGAGATTGATTTTGCTGCAATGGTGCACTGTTTATTCAACTCATTAATTTCAGCCGATAAACTTTCCATATTTGTTTCGATCGAATTAAAAGCAGCTAACTTGCTTTCAATTTCATCCTTGACGATAATCAATTCTTGTTCTGTTTTTACCTGATGTTTTTTTAATAAACGATTGATTTGGTCAAGTTGCTCATTCACAACAACTAATTTTTTAGGATTATGTTCAATCTTTTCCTCTTCCGTTTCTAAATCATTACATAAATCCTTTAATTCTATATAAATGCTATCTACTCTTAAAAAATATTGCTCACATTCTGAGTTTATTTTAACCAGACTTTGTAAGTGGGATTTTAAAGAAGCTATTTGCTGTAATAAATTAACCTCCGATGTGTTAATTTGCATAATACAACTATTAAGCTTTTCCTTAATTTGCTGTGCGTTCTCCAACAAAATGCTCTCGGCTTCAAGGATTTGTAACCTACCAATACTTAACTTAACCTCCTCTAACTCTTTAAACAAAAAGGTATAATAATCCTGTTCTTTCTTTGCTTGTTGCTCATGCAATCGAAGATTTGCTAAATCCTCTCTTTTGCGTTTTAATAAAGAGAACTTCTTTTTATAATCTTTCACCTCATCATTAGTTCCGGCAAATGAATCCAATAATTCAAATTGAAATTGACTTTGATTTAACAATAATGTCTGATGTTGGCTATGAACATCAATTAAATAGCCGGATAATTGTTTAAGCACGTTTAGTGAAACGGATGTATCATTTAAAAAACTTCTGGTTTTTCCGTCGGCACTGATTTCACGTCTTATGATTAAATGAGCATCCTCGTCCACTTCATTCTCATTAAAAAAATCATGAAGATCCAATTGATTGACTTCAAACTCTGCCTCCAAAATGCATTTTTTTTTCTTGGATTGAACCATCGTTGCATCAGCTCTGTTGCCCAAAAGTAAACCAAGGGCTTCCAAAAAAATAGATTTTCCGGCACCAGTCTCTCCTGTAATTACAGTTAGTTCCCCAGGAAAAGTAACATCCATTTCATCTATTAAAGCAAAATTTGAAATGTACAAGCGTTTTAACATCTTATAAAATTCGTTAAAAATAATAAATCCTAAAAAATCATTTATTCACAAATCAACTTGTTTTACTCGTTAAAAAGACTGTTTTGCTCAAAAAACTATAAAATCGACAAAAATTTGTAACGGATAGCCCAACCAATCGTTTAATTCATACGTTACAAATAATAAATAACCTGATCATGAGACAACTTAAAATAACCAAACAGATAACCAACAGAGAAACAGCTTCTCTTGATATGTATCTTGCAGATATTGGGCGCGTAGAATTGATAACAGCGGACGAAGAAGTTGTATTGGCTCAAAAAATTAAATTGGGAGACCAAAAAGCTTTGGATAAATTAGTTAAAGCTAATTTAAGATTTGTCGTTTCGGTAAGTAAACAATATCAAAATCAAGGTTTAAGTTTACCTGATTTGATTAATGAAGGAAACATGGGTCTTATTAAAGCGGCTCAACGTTTTGATGAAACAAGGGGATTTAAGTTTATTTCCTATGCTGTTTGGTGGATTCGTCAGAGTATTTTACAAGCCTTAGCGGAACAAAGCCGAATAGTTAGATTACCACTTAATAAAATTGGATCCATTAACAAAATTAATAAAACACTAAGTAAACTTGAGCAGGAACTTGAACGTGAACCAAGTTACGATGAACTAGCCGAAGTTCTCGACATGGTTCCAGATGATATCAGCGATACCATGCGAAACAGCAACAGACATACAAGTATGGACGCCCCATTAAGCGCTATGGATGATGGTGGGAGCATGTATGATTTATTAGAAAACGACAGTTCTTTAAGCCCAGAAAAAGAATTAATGGGCGAGAGTTTACAGATGGAAATTTCAAGATCGTTATCTACTTTAACAGAGCGTGAAGCAGATGTTATAAAACTATTTTTTGGTTTAAACGGCTATCATCAGCATTCACTAGAGGAGATAGGCGAAAAATTTGGGCTTACGCGTGAAAGAGTTCGTCAAATAAAGGAAAAAGCGGTTCGTCGTTTAAAGCATGGCAGTAAAAGTAGGCTTCTGAAAGCCTATCTTGGATAGTATAACGTTCTATTCTGAGAATAAGCATTATTCAACTAAAACAATTTTTTCCATTCCGGCAGTCATTTTAAGTATACCAAATTGGATTAATACTTTTTCGTTATCAATTTTTTGAATAACACCAATCTCTGTTCCGTTTAATATTTTAACCTTAGATCCTACCGTTAGCTTAGGTTTTATACGTTCAATCTTTTGTTTACTATACTTATCAAGCTTATTCTGCTTCAGCAACAAATCCTGTTTTTTTGTTTCTGCAGTAATGCTATCTATAAACTTTTTAATAACTGTTTTTCTGTCCTTTTTAAAATTCCAATCATCCATCAACCTCAGATACTTCTCTCCAAAAGAGGCTAATCGAGCTAATTCAATTTTCCGCTCCCTTTCTGAGTTTAATTTTTGTTGCCAAGTTTCAAATAATACATGATATTTCTCTTTCGCCATTTTTTTCATGAACTCTTCATGCTCGGCGCGTTCCTGTAATTCTTGTAATTTAGCTTTTTGATTTTGCACATCAGCTAACAACGTATTTAATTTAATTTTTTGTTTATCAACTTTGTCTTTTGCTCGATTCAAAATGTGCAAAGGGAAACCAACTTTTTCTGCAACTTCAAAAGTATAGCTGCTGCCAGGCTCACCAATACTTAAACTATATTTCGGATTTAAAGTTTCCAAATCAAATAACATGCATCCATTAATGCAACCTTCCAACTTTTCTGCCAACAACTTTATACTGCTAAAATGTGAAGTGATAATTCCCTTGCACTTTAAAGCAGATAAAGACTCAAGAACTGCCTCTGCTATCGCACCACCCAACTCGGGATCAGTACCACTGCCAAATTCGTCCATTAATATCAAACTGTTTGCATTTGCTGATTCCAATATATACTTCATTGCTTTTAATTTTGCACTATATGTACTTAATTCGTTTTCGATACTTTGTGAATCACCAATTTCTATTAATACCTGCTTAAAAAAACAAAAATTACTTGCCTCACCAACACTTACAAGTAAACCACTTTGTAACATTAATTGCAATAAACCAATTGTTTTTAATGCAACTGTTTTCCCTCCGGCGTTTGGCCCACTTATAATCAATAAACGACGTTGAGGATTAAAATTTAGACTTAGCGGCACTGTTTTTTTCTTTAAAGAAAGGTTGTGTAAGAATAGCAATGGATGTAACCCCTGAACAACAGAATGATTTTCTTCCGAATTAATTGATGGTAAAATAGCCTTGATTTTAATAGCAAAAAGTGCCTTGGCTTTTACAAAATCAACGTAAACTAAAGTATTTAGCCCCTCATAAATACTATGAGCAAAAGGATGAAGGAAAGCGCAGAGCTCCCTTAATATTCTATTTATTTCTCGCCTTTCATCAATTTCTAACTCAGCTAGTTCATTATTAATCTCAATGGTGATTCCCGGCTCTATAAAAACTGTTTTACCACTTTCACTTTTACTGTGAACAAAGCCAGAAACCTCAGACTTATAGTCGGCCATTACCGCAATGGTTCGCCTGCCACTAAAATATCCCTCCTCGGCGTTCTCCCTTAGATACCCTAATTTTCTTAAATCGTTTAAGCAATTATAAAATTTCCTGTCGCTTTCTTTCCGTTTCTCTTTAATTAAAACTCTGATACGATTCAATTCACTCGATGCGTTGCTTTTTACTTGACCTTCAAAATCAATCACCTTTTCAATTTGGGTGATTACCTCGTCAGGCGTCTCAAGACCAATTGACAAAGCATATAATTGTTGCGAAGATGCTTTTTTGGACTTCAAAAATTTTACCAAAGTAAAAATAACTTGACTCGTTTTTAAAACTTTAAGAAGCTGGGTTTCGTTTAAAAAACCACCCTCAAGTTTTAATACAGAAAGTTCTCCGTAGACATCTTCATGCTCAATAGATGGAAAAAACTGATTGGCTGAAAGGATGTTCTTGATTTCATTAGTCTGTTCCAGTAAAGTAATCACATCCTGTTGTTTATCGCTAGGTGCAATAGCGTCACAAAGCTCCTTAGCTCTAAAACTGTAACAGTGCTGTTTCACGAGTTTTATTATTTCATCAAACTGAAGTAAATTCAGATTCTCGGTAGTTGTCATTCTCTCTCTTTTACAATTTACAAAAATAAAACTAACAAAACAACAAAAAATACTTTTTGATGTTTAATTAGATTGCTTTATTTTTGAAAGACTATTTATATAAAATGAAACAAGAATTAATTCAAAAATTTGAAGAACTGTTGACAAAACCTGCAGGTGAAGTTGCTTCCGATGTTCGTGCTCTACAAAAAGAGTATCAAAAAGAATGGACTCAACAATTTGAAAAGGCTAAACAACAATTTGTGGAAGAAGGAGGTAAAGCCAAAGAATTTGAATATACCAAGGATAAGGATGATTTATACTTTGATACGTTAATTGAAAAGTTTCAGAAAATAAAAAAGGAAGATGATAAACGAATTGAAGCTGAACAAGAAAAGAATTTTAAAATTAGAACCGAAATTGTTGCTAAAATATCAGATTTAAGTAAGTTAAGTGATAATGTTGGTGCTGCATTTAAAATGTTACAGGAACTTCAAACTCAATGGAAAGAAGTTGGCCCGGTTTCCTCACATAAGTATAAAGAACTACAGTCTGAATACAGCAAAGCGATTGAATCGTTTCATTACAATTTAAAAATATACCGCGATTTACAGGAACACGATTTAAAGAAAAATTTTGAAATGAAAAGTGAGTTAATTGCCAAACTTCAGGCAGTTGCTAACTTGGAAAATATTAAGGAAGCTGAACGATTAATTAAAATATACCGTAACGAATGGGATGAAATAGGCCCTGTTCCTAATGAAAAATGGGATGACTTGAAAACAAGTTACAAAGGAACTCTTGATGAAGTTTATGCCAAAATTAAGGGGCATTACCAATCCATTGAAGAACTTAAAGAGCACAATTTAAAATCAAAGAAAACCTTAATTGAGAAAGCGCAGGAAATTTTAAATAAAATTGCAGCCGGAGAAAATGTAAAATGGAACGAGAGTACCGAAGCAGTTTTAAGCCTTCAAAATGAATGGAAAACCATAGGAAGAGCTGCTGAAAAAGATAATGATAAAGTTTGGCAAGAATTCCGCAGTGTTTGCGATAACTTTTTTGAAAGAAAAAAAGAATTTTATGCCTCTTTAAATGAAAAATTTGCTGCGAACAGAAAAATAAAATCTGAGTTAATTAGTAAAGCAGAAGCTTTACAAAACAGTACAGATTGGCAAAAAACAGGTTTAGATTTAATAAGACTCCAGGATCAATGGAAAAAACATCCAAGCAACGGAGATAAAGAGGAGCCTAAGCTTTATGCAAGGTTTAGAAAAGCCTGCAATACTTTCTTTGATGCTAAAAAATCATTTTATGAGTCATTAGACGCCAGTTATGAAGGTAACTTAAAAGCGAAAGAAGAAATTCTGACTAAATTAAATGATTTCAAATTAAGCGACGATTCTAAATCAAACTTCGAATCATTAAAAAACTTCTCTGTAGAGTTTAACGCTGCAGGCATGGTGCCATTAAAAGATAAAAAACGTATCAACGATGCCTTTTACAATAAACTGGATGAGCTCTTTGATCAATTAAATATTGACAAGAAAGAAAAAGCCATTATACAATACAGAACCAAATTGGATAAGTTGGTTAATGCAGAAAATGCCTATGAATTATTGAAAAAAGAAAATGACTTTCTTAGAAAAATTTCTGATGAGTTAAACGGCAACATTAGAACCTATGAAAACAATTTAGGCTTTTTCAAAAACTCTAAAACCAGCAATAGTTTTATGAAGGAAATTGAGGCAAAAATTGATACAGAAAAGGTTAAAATTAACGAACTTAATTTAAAACGTAAGCTTGTAACTGAAGAGTTAACAAAATTAAGAGAAGTAAATTCAAAGCCGGTTAATTAAATATAAGCTGATTTCTTGGTTTTGAAGTATTTATTACATGCCGGTTGTATGGCACTCACGAGATTTTCTTAACTTAAAACTCATACTGAATCCATAAAAAAAGTACCAATCTTTATTGCGAGGATTCCCTCGCATATAGCCTAAGTTACTGTTTTGTCCGCCAAGTAAATACCGTCCGCTTACATCATCCAAATAATCGGTAAATAATTTTCTTGGTCCCCACTCAAATGCCAAGCCCATTTTTTCAGTAGCATTCCATTTAAATCCAACACCAAAAGGTACAGAAATTTGTATTTTACTGTAATTTACCCCTTCATTATTTTTTTCAGCTAAATTTTCATAATCACCATTGCTATTACTTTGTGGGTTAAAATAATAGCCGCCAATTCCCCCAAAAACAAACAAGGTCATGTAATGCTTCTCATGTCCAATGCGGTATTCAACAAAATTAAATTCCGAAATCAAATGTAAATCATAAACTCTTGAACGGAAACTTAAATCTCTTTCTACCTGATTTGGTTCTCCACTGCGCTTATCAGCAGCACTCACGGTGCCATAGTTAAACCCTATCCTATGTGCAAACCTAAAGCTGGTGGAATAACGATATAAGATGCCTGCCGCAGGATGGGAATAAACAAAATGTGTTCGGTTGTTTATGTCGCCAATATAATAACTGGCGCCTCCAAAAACACCAATTTCATGTTGAATAAAATTTCGCTTTTTGCGTTGAGCAGATAATGCAAAAGCAAAGCAAACAAAGAAAAGTATTAAACTTAATTTCCTCACTCAAAGAATATAACGTAAAATTAGTACTTTTATTGCAATTTACATGATTAAACCGTCTCTTACTCAACCTATTGGAATATTTGATAGTGGCTATGGCGGTTTAACTATATTAAAGGAAATTGTAACGGTTTTACCACAATACGATTATTTATATTTAGGCGACAATGCTCGTGCGCCATATGGCTCAAGAAGCTTTGAAAGTGTTTATGAATACACCTTGCAATGCGTTGAATATTTATTTCAACAAAATTGCTCGTTGGTGATTTTAGCATGTAACACTGCATCAGCAAAAGCATTGCGCAGTATTCAACAAAAAAATTTGCCAATAATTGCCCCTAACAAAAGAGTGCTAGGTGTAATACGTCCAACAACTGAAATTATTGGTGAATTTACGAATACCAAACACGTTGGCCTTTTGGCAACGGCGGGCACTGTTAGCTCAGCTTCTTATTTAGTTGAAATTGAAAAGTTTTTTCCTGAGCTGCATGTTTATCAGGAAGCTTGCCCCATGTGGGTTCCCTTAATTGAAAATAATGAATTTGAAAATGAGGGGGCAGATTACTTTATTAAAAAACATTGTCAAAATTTAATGCAACAGCAGCCTTTAATTGATACCGTAATCTTAGGGTGTACACATTATCCATTAATCGCAAGCAAGATTAAACACTATTTACCGCCGCACGTTAAATTAGTGATGCAAGGCCCTATAGTTGCGGCCGGCGTTAAAGATTACCTCAAACGCCATCCGGAAATTGAACAAAACTGTAGTCAAAATTCAACCGTTACATTTTTAACAACCGACTTCCCCGAATCGTTTAATAAATCTGCCAGTTTATTTTACAACCAACAAGTGCAAGCTCAACGAATTGTTTTGTAACTTTAAACTTTGGATACACTTAAAAAAATATTCAGTCCTGTCTGGAAAATCTGGTTTTTGATTTGGTTCATCATTCCGTTTTTACTTTTGTTTCCATTTTTTTATGTTTCATTGGTCACCCGCAGTTTCAACGTCGTATTCTTTTTTAAGCGAATTTGGAGTGGTTTTATCAGCTATGGGTCTTTTTTATTTCCAAAAATCAAATACCTCAGCAAACAAAAACAACCAAAGCCATGTATTTACGTTGGTAACCATACTTCCTATCTCGATATTGTTTTTAGTACCTTTTATATACAACATACTGCGGTATATTTGGGGAAAGCAGAACTCTTAAAAATCCCTCTCTTTAATCAATTTTTTAAATATTTGGATGTACCGGTTAACAGAAAAAGCATAACAGAATCACATAAATCATTGCAAGTTTGTGCACAAAAACTGGATGAAGGATTAAGTGTAGTTATTTTTCCGGAAGGCACAATTAGCAACGAAGGTAAATTAAAACCATTTAAAAACGGTGCCTTCAAATTAGCCATAGACAAACAAGTTCCAATTATACCGGTTGCATACTTAAATAATTGGAAGTTTCTTCAAAACGGCGGCTTTTTAAAAAGCAACGGATGTTTTGGTATTCCGAGAATAATTGTTGGAGAAGCTATTGAAACTAAAGGTTTAACAGAAAAAGATTTACCTGAACTTAAGGAAAGAATTTTTAAATTTGTAGAAGGACATTTAAACCAGTACAATGGCAGAAAAAGTAAACGAAACCATAATTGATGAAATTGCGCACTTAGCACGTTTGGAGTTTAATGCAGAGGAAAAAGTTCAAATTGCAAACGATTTAAACCGCATGCTGGGATTTATTGATAAACTCAATGAACTAAATACTTATGAAATTGAACCACTTATTTATTTATCAAATGAACATACCGTTTTGCGAGAAGATGAAGTTGGACCTTCCCTTTCAACAAAAGAAGCATTAAAAAATGCAGCTAAAAAAGACAGCGACTATTTCAAAGCCCCAAAAGTAATAGGCTAATTGCTTCAGCTATGTTACCATAAAACATTATTAGAAGCGGGCTGTGATGAGGCAGGCAGAGGCTGTTTAGCGGGTCCGGTTTTTGCAGCTGCCGTTATTTTACCCAAAAATTTTAAAAATTCAATTTTAAATGACAGTAAGCAATTAAGTGATGAAGTTCGTTATCAATTAAGACCACTGATAGAAAAAGAAGCACTTGCCTTTGCGGTTGCGCAGGTATCTAATATTGAAATTGATGAAATTAATATTCTGAATGCCTCATTTTTGGCTATGCACCGCGCCATTGAACAATTAAAATTAAAACCTCAACACCTTATTATAGACGGTAACCGTTTTAAAGCCTATCAGAAAATACCGCATCAATGCATTATAAAAGGCGACGGCAAATACCTGAACATTGCAGCAGCAAGTATTTTAGCGAAAACTTACCGCGATGATTTCATGAAAACAGCGCATAATAATTATCCTTACTATGGCTGGGATACCAACATGGGCTACCCCACCATCAAACACCGTAAAGCCATCAAAGAATATGGCGTAACGCCCTTGCACCGGATGAGCTATAGATTACTGCCCGAACAATTGAAATTGGAATTGAATTAACCTCTCCTTCTTTCCAATAAAATCATCGCCGCAGCGCTGCTTCACCGCGACGAATTTAATGCTGCGGAACACATCTTTCGTTATTGGCATTTGCAACGCCAACATACTACTTAGCATTTCTTAAATTCATAATTTAAAACTTACAACAATTAAAACGCAATTAGACAGTAGAAGTCAATTGTATTGACGAGCTATCTGTCTTATTGCGGGTAATTCCTGACCAAAGGTCAGGACAGGCTCCGATTTAGTGTTTGTTAGCGTTTCTTACTATACTTGTAAGCTTGAAACGCA
>B570J29032_109957649_pt1 | contig 10309 bp, 10 predicted proteins | sample LakMenEpi16Nov12_FD_29032 | JGI IMG/M metagenome (IMG submission 29032)
ACATCAGTTTCCTCATAACCTTCTGGAAACTTTTCAACCAATAAATCTAAAATTTCATTGGTAAGCTTGGCATAATCAACGATAATTCTTTTCATGCGTTAACTAATAAATATAATAATTATTTTTACTAAAATTTAATAACCCAATAAATAGGCGAAAATAAGCGGTGCAACAATGGTTGCATCAGACTCAATGATAAATTTTGGTGTATTAATGTCTAATTTACCCCATGTAATTTTCTCATTGGGCACGGCACCAGAATACGAACCATAACTGGTTGTTGAATCGGAAATTTGACAAAAATAACTCCAAAATGGCACATCATGCATTTCCATATCTTGGTAAAGCATTGGTACAACACAAATTGGAAAATCTCCCGCTATACCGCCCCCAATTTGAAAGAAGCCAACACCTTTTGATGAATTTTTTGTATACCAATCAGCCAAAAAAGTCATGTACTCTATGCCAGATTTCATAGTTGACGCTTTGATATCTTGCTTGATTACATAAGATGCGAAAATATTACCCATGGTACTATCTTCCCAGCCTGGCACGATAATAGGCAAGTTCTTTTCTGCGGCAGCATACATCCAACTATCTTTGATGTCAATTTCATAGTATTGCTCTAAAACGCCAGATAACAACAATTTATACATATATTCATGCGGCAAATAGCGTTCACCTTTATTATCAGCATCTTTCCATATCTCATAGATGTGTTTTTGCAATCTTCTAAAAGCTTCCTCTTCAGGAATACAGGTATCTGTTACTCTATTTAAACCTTGCTCAAGCAAATCCCACTCCTCCTGCGGCGTTAAATCGCGATAATTTGGAATTCTTTTGTAGTGAGAATGCGCCACGAGATTCATTAAATCTTCTTCAAGATTTGCACCCGTACAAGAAATAATTTGCACTTTGTCTTGTCTAATCATTTCGGCAAAAATTTTACCCAATTCTGCAGTACTCATGGCGCCTGCTAGGGTCACCATCATTTTTGCACCGTTGTTGAGTTGATCTTCGTAACCTTTGGCCGCATCAACCAAACTAGCTGCATTAAAATGCAAATAATACTTTTCAATAAATTGACTTATGGGGCCTTTACTCATTATATTTTTTTATTAATTAATATCCTAATATTTTTAAAACATCATCAGCACTTTGCTTTTCCGAAAAAACCTCAGTCATTAAAATGCCATTCTTATCCCGGTCAATCAAAACATGTTTTGGTTGCGGAATCAAGCAATGGTGCAAGCCGCCAAACCCGCCAATGGTTTCTTGATAAGCACCGGTACAGAAAAAACCAATATAAAGTGGTTTGTCCTTATTGTACTTTGGCAAATAAACCGCATTCATATGCTGCTCTGAATTATAATAATCATCACTATCACAAGTTAGACCGCCTAGCAAAACCCTTTCATAAGAATCATTCCATCGGTTGACTGCCAACATCACAAATCGTTTGTTGATTGCCCAAGTATCTGGTAAAGTAGTGATAAATGAAGAATCTATCATGTTCCAATTTTCTCTATCATTTTGTTGTTTTTGATACAAAACTTGGTAAATGGCACCACCACTTTCGCCAACTGTAAATGAACCAAATTCTGTAAAAATATGCGGCACAGGTACCTCAGCATCATCACAAGCAATTTTAATTTGGTTAAGAATTTCTTCAATCATATATTCATAATCATAACTAAATGCTAGTGAATTTTTGATCGGAAAGCCACCACCAATATTCAATGAGTCCAAAGTTGGACATTCCTTCTTTAAAGCGATGTAAACTTTTAAACATTTCAGTAATTCATTCCAATAGTAGGCCGTGTCACGGATGCCTGTATTGATAAAGAAGTGCAACATTTTAAGTTCTAAATTTTTATTATCTTGAATTTGCTTTCTATAAAAAGGCAAAATATTTCTATAGCCAATACCCAATCTCGACGTATAAAATTCAAATTTAGGTTCCTCTTCTGCGGCAATACGGATACCTATTTTGAATTTGGTCTTAATTTTATCCTGCAATAAATCAAGTTCTTCATAATTATCAATAACAGGTACCGTTTTTGCGTAACCTTCATTGATTAACCAAGCAATATTATCTATATAATCCTCGCGTTTAAAGCCATTACAAATGATATATTTATTTTTAGTGACCTTTCCTTTTTCAATTAATTTTTTAATAATATCAATATCGTAGGCGGAAGATGTTTCTAAATGAATATTATTTTTTAAGGCTTCGTTTAATACAAAGCTAAAGTGTGAACTTTTGGTACAATAGCAATAATAATATTTGGCATCGTAATCAAGTTTTTCCATTGATTTCCTGAACCAAGTCTTGGCCTTGTTGATGTTATTAGAAATCGCAGGTAAGTATGAAAATTTTAGGGGTGTCCCATAATCCTCAACCAATTTCATCAAATCGATATTATGAAACTGCAATTGATCCTTGTTTAAGGTAAACTCGTCTTGCGGGAAGTAAAAAGTTTGGTTAATTAAATCGAAATATCTAGTATTCATTCTAGTCTTTTTATTAGTTAAAAAATATAATTATCTGATAATAAGAAGTGAACTAAACCCTTATGATTCTAATTATAAGTAACCAATCATTATTTAAAATTTTTTTCAATATAAAATCGCGTGTAAAATTAATTTAACAAGTATTATAGAGGCAAAAGTAAAACAAAATTTAAAAAAACAAACATCTAGACAATTATTTTTTTAATTCCTCTAAACAGCTTATTATCATATCCTTATCAGCAACTTCGTCATAAACTGCTTCACCAAGCTGTTTGAGCAGTACAAATTTTATTTGCCCATCTCTATTTTTTTTATCGTTGAGCATGTAATTTTCCAATAAATCATAGGTCAAATCAAAGTTTGGCTTGTCGTAAAAGCTCATAAGATTTGACTTGATGTGTGCATAGGTTTCAAGGCTAATGTATTTTTTTTGCCAGGATAAATGTGACTCTAAGATCATACCAAGCGCAATGGCTTCCCCATGAAGCAAATTTTCAAACCCTTCGGTTTCCAAAGTATAGCTCTCAATGGCATGTCCGAGCGTATGTCCAAAATTTAAAATTTTTCTCAACCCTCTTTCATTAGGGTCTTGCTTAACAATATTGGATTTAATCTCAGCTGATTCCTTAATTAATGCTGATAAATCGTCAGCTATTAATTCATTCATCTTAATAATTTTTTGCCAATGATTTTTATCATAAATCAGTCCATGTTTGAGCATTTCCGCTAAACCGCTTCGCCATTCCCGTTTGGGCAAAGTATTCAAGAATTCTGGCAAAATTAAAACCATTTGTGGCTGATTTATGGTTCCTATTTGATTTTTTAAATAGCCTAAATCGATACCGTTTTTTCCACCAATGGCGGCATCTACCATGGCCAATAGCGTGGTAGGTACTTGAACAAAATCAATGCCTCGTTTGTAGGTTGAACCAACAAAACCGCCCATATCAGTAATTACACCTCCACCTAGATTAATAAGTAGTGCATGACGGTCTGCATGATAGTCCGACAAGACTTGCCATAAATCAATAACCGTCTGTATATTTTTATTGGTTTCGCCAGATTCAATTTCGATAATTTCTATAGTTTTGTCAAAAACGATGAGCGACATGAAGTCTTGATAGCAGTATTCATGAGTGTTTTCATCAACCAAAACAAAAATTTTTGAATATTGCTTGGCGGCAATCATCCCATTCAATTGATCAATGGCTTCTTCTTCAAAAAAAATAGGGTTCAACATCTTAAAAAATTGAAGCAAAAATACTTTAATATTTTTATCTGACTTATATTTGCAGAAATTATTTTACTTAAATGTTCAACAATACAGAAATTGCTTTTACGTTGAAGTCAGATGCAGATTTAGATCGTGCGTACTTCCTTTTTAAAATGATCGATAACCAGCCTTTGGTGCGAATAGGAACAGCTGTTACTAATTTTGCATTAAAAGCCAATTTGCCTGTTGAAGGCTTGATTAGAGCGACCGTTTTTGACCATTTTTGTGGTGGGGTCAATGAAAAGGATTGCTTGCCAGTGGTTAAAAAAATGTTTGAAAAAGGCGTGGCTTCCATTCTCGACTATAGTGTTGAAGGCAAAGAAACCGAAGAGCAGTTTGATATGGCTAGCAATAAAACGCTAGATTTAATTAGCTTTTGCGAAGATTCAGAGGCTTTACCTTTTGCCGTTTTTAAACCAACGGGTTTTGGGCGATTTGCACTTTTTGAAAAGATAACAGCCAAACAAACGCTTACAAGCAAAGAAGAAGCGGAGTGGCAAAAGGTCAGAAACCGTTTTGACAGCGTTTGTGGTTTTGCGCATGAATTAAAGGTACCCATTCTGATTGATGCAGAAGAAAGTTGGATGCAAGATGCAGCAGACGATCTGATTTTAGAGATGATGAAAAAGTATAACAAAGAAAGAGCCATCGTATTCAATACGGTTCAATTGTATCGTTGGGATCGCTTAGATTATATTAAAAAAATAATTAAAATGGCACAGCAAGAAGATTTTCGTGTAGGCTTTAAACTCGTACGTGGGGCTTATATGGAAAAAGAAAATGCTAGAGCTAGTGAACTTGGTTATCCCTCGCCTATTTGTAAATCTAAGGCAGAAACCGATAAAAATTTTGATACTGGCTTACAATATATGCTTGATCATTTGAATCTTTGTGAGGTTTTTGTAGGTTCACATAATGAATACAGTAATCTCATGGCAGTGAATCATATGAAAGAACATCAAATAAATCCAAAAGATGGCCGCATATTTTTTGGTCAACTCTTTGGTATGAGTGATCACATCAGTTTCAATTTGGCTTATTTGGGCTATCATGTGGCTAAATACCTTCCTTTTGGACCTGTGCGCGATGTGATGCCATACCTAATTAGAAGGGCAGAAGAAAATACGTCTGTAGCTGGACAAACCTCTCGAGAATTGATGCTGATTAAAAAAGAAAGAGAGCGTCGTAAACTTAGAGAGTAAAAAAGTATCAAATATTATCTATGTATCAATTAATCAAACCGATTTTATTTCAACTAGATCCAGAAAAAGCACATCATGTGGTCTTTTCTTTAACTAAATGGAGTAAATTTTTATTACCTTTCTTTTTTGGATCAAAAACCAACAGCGCGGAAAAATTGAAAAGAGAAGTTTTTGGGCTTCAATTTAAAAATCCCGTTGGCTTGGCTGCTGGTTTTGATAAAAATGGTGTTTTGATTGAGGAATTAGACGCCTTGGGTTTTGGTTTTATTGAAGTAGGCACCGTGACGCCCAAGCCACAAGCAGGAAATCCTAAAAAAAGACTCTTTCGACTAAAAAAAGATGAAGCTATTATCAACCGCATGGGTTTTAATAATGAAGGAGTTGATGCGCTAGTCACTAGACTAAAAGCCGTCCAAAATAAAAACATCATCATTGGTGGCAATATTGGCAAAAATAAAGATACACCCAATGAAGAAGCGGTTAATGATTATTTGATTTGCTTTAACAAACTCTTTGACCATGTGCATTATTTCGTGGTTAATGTGAGTTCGCCCAATACGCCTAATCTTAGAGCCCTACAAGACAAAGAGCCGTTGACCCATTTGCTGCAAACTTTACAAAATGAAAATTTAAAAAAGTCGACGCCCAAGCCAATCTTGTTAAAAATTGCACCGGATTTAACAGATGAACAACTTTTAGACATTATAGACATCGTGCACATAACGCAAATTGCTGGCGTTATAGCAACCAATACCACTTTGTCTAGAGCCAACTTGATTGATGCTCAAAAAGATGAGCAAGGCGGACTAAGCGGTAAGCCTTTAACACAGCGATCAACTGAAGTAATTAAATTTTTATCTGATCATAGCCAGAAAAGTTTTCCAATTATTGGCGTTGGCGGCATCCACTCAGCAAAAGATGCTCAGGAAAAACTAGATGCTGGTGCCTCTTTAATTCAACTATATACCGGTTTTGTTTATGAAGGCCCGGGGTTGATTAGGCGGATTAATGAGGGGTTGAAATAGGTTGTTTTTCTTATTTGGTTGAGAAAACTTGATTAATCATAATGATTACTTATTTTTTTACAATTTTCTTAAATGCTTAACCGTTAAAACTGCAAACAATAAAAATGGAATAGTTGAGAGGATTATTTTATAATTTAAACTCATCAGACCAATAAAAAAAATAAAGAGCAATAATATCCCTAAGGCCAACAGTCCTATATAAGTCATTTTTCTTTGAGGAATTTTTTTAAATAGGGTCAAAAATAAAAGCACTTGGCCAAATAACGGTAAAATGATAAATGGATGAATAATCGATTGAGGATCTGAAAACAATTTAGAAATTATATCGGCTTCCACTTGAAAAAGGAAGGTTTGCTGCCCCTGCCCCCACTCTAAATAACCAAAGAGTGAACTAATTATTAATAACGCATTTAATATTTTTGCCTTCATTATTTATCTTGTCAATTTTTGTAAAACACTCTTTAATGTTTTGCGAATCTATATAGGAAATTGAAATCATTCCACCAACCGTTGCCTTTGCTTTATTTCATATTTGGTGCCATTGTAATACAATAAATTGTCCCACATGATATCGGTATCAGGTTCGACGTTTCTGAATAAAAGGCATGGAAATTTAGCATTCGCTAAGGGGATAATTTTCAAATCAAATAGGTTTTCATCGCTTGAACTTTTATACAAAACCTTAAACTCACTTTTTGTAGTCAAGACGATATAGACCGAACGATCTGAGTTAATAATGGATAAAATAGTTTTTTGTTCCGAAAAGCGCAAATGCGTGTCATCATTTTTAAGTTCGGCTAGTCGTCGATTTACCTTAAGTTTGGTCAAAATATTTTTTGTTAAAAAACTGTCTTTTACAATAGCATATTTAGGTTGTTCTAATGCAACGCCAGTATTGCTAATAGCATAATAATTAGCAGCTTTAATTTTATTGTCTGTTTTGTAAACTGCAATAAATATAGAAGAAATATTCTGAGTTAAATATTCAACGCGAAGAAATTCTGCATGCGCAACAAATTCATTGCTATCGCTATAGATTTTAAGTTTTGAAAGATCTCTTAGGTCGAAATATTTTGGAGCTAAACTAGCTGGAAATCTATGTCTGCTATTTTCATCATCTTTGTAAATTAGTGAATCTGTGAGTATAACCATTTTTTCAAGCGCAGCCACATTTTGCTGGTTTTCATTACCATATAATTCAACGTAAACTTCATTTTCATTTGAAAAACTGAAACGTTGTACAAAGCCAATATATGGTGCATTTTCAGGCAGTTCTCTTCCATTAGTCTTGACCTGGCTTATTTCAGTTTTTTTGACAATTTCATTTTCTGTATGCCCGTTATTATTCTTGGATGTGCAACCAAAAGTTAAAGCAATGACTATTAAAAACAGTAAACTTTTCATGAAGTAATTTCTTTTTTTGCAATGTTTTTATTGTCCGTTCAAAAAATAAATGTCTTATATTAATCATTTTATCAAACAAAAATAGCAAAATAATTTTAACTAGGATGACTCTTAGCGATATTAGTTTCGCATCAAGAAACAAAAAGCTTCATTACTATTACCATCTTGAACTACTAAACATAATCTTTCGAAAATCAATATCTATCAATTAATAAAGAATAGTGTCAGTCATTTATTTAACCAAAAATAAATGCCACAATAAATTCGCAAAGGATAAAATTTAGTTATTTTTGTGCGTTTTTAATTTTTAAATACAATTTATGATATCATTTATAAATCAGCTCACAAAGCTTGAAAAAAGTATATTTATTGTCATTCTAGCCATATATTTTAATAACTTATTTATTGATATTATGGAAATAGATGCCGCGCAATATGCCGGGATGTCAGCTGAAATGGCGCAAACCAACTCCTTTCTTGAGGTCAAAGAATATCAAAATGATTATTTAGATAAACCACCTCTACTCTTTTGGTTATCAAGTATGAGCATTAAGTTATTTGGGATTACTAATTTTGCTTACAAACTGAGCTCATTTGTTTTTATTCTGTTTTCATTTTTTGCGGTTTTTCGCTTTTCAATTTTATATTATTCAAAAGAAATTGGAAAAAATGCAGTCATCATTTTAGCTACCACCCAAGCCTATTTTTTAATAACAAATGATGTACGAACTGATGCTTTATTAACTTCTTGTACCATCATATCTGTTTGGTTATTTTCTGAATATTTCGAAAAAAGAAATTTGAAATACCTCATTTTGGCCTCTATTTTTATGGGATTAGGCTTGTTAGCAAAAGGCCCTATAGGCGCGATTGCAGTTTTAGTGCCGCTTGGCATTAATTTGATTTACCAACAAAAATGGCGAGACATTTTTAATTTTAGATGGATTTTAGTTTTGATCATTGTGGCTGTTATATTATTTCCAATGTCTTATGGTTTATATACCCAATTTGATATGCATCCTGAAAAAGGAAAAGGAGGACTATATTTTTACTATTGGTTGCAAAGTTTTGGTCGCATAACTGGTGAAAGCATATGGAATAATGGTGCGCCTTGGCACTTTTTCTTAGGAACAAGTATTTGGGATTTCTTCCCTTGGATTTTTCCACTTTATGTCGCGCTTTTTTTTAAGTTAAAAAACCTGTCTAATCGCCAAGTCAAACTACCAGAAATAACGACTCTATCAGGTTTAATACTTGTTTTTGCTATGTTATCTTTATCAAAATACAAATTACCACATTATGTTTTTGTTACATTTCCTTTCGCAGCTATCATTTCGTCGGAATATTTAACTAATCTTAACTTCAAGGTATGGCATCGTTGGAAAATAATGAACTATGTTTTTGGCATTCTCATTTTGTTGCTTTTGATAGTATTTAATTTGTATCTATTTCAAGAATTTAATATTTGGATTATCTTTTGCGTTCTCTTACAGTTATTTATATTAGTCTATTTTTTGAAAACCAAAGAGCAAAACAGTAGTCAATTAGTTGCTTTAGTTTTAATCTTAAATATATTTTTAAGCTTTGTATTTTATCCCAAATTGTTGACGTTTCAATCTGAATCTATGGCAGGAAAATGGGCCAGTGAAAACATAAAAAACGAAAAAGTTTATAATTTTAATAATTACGCACATGCCTTTAATTTTTATGTCAAAAATCCATTTACAAAAAAGGTGACCACAGAAGATTTACCTGCACTTGAAAATACGTATTGGCTATTTATTTCAGCCGATGATTTGCAAAAAATTAAAGACTTAAATCTCAAAATAGTAACTGTAAAAAGTTTCGATGATTTTGAAGTTTCTATGTTGAATATCCAGTTCCTTGTAGCAAAAACTCGATCTGAAGTTGTTAAAAAGAAATATTTAATAAAAATAGTAAATCCTTCATCATGAAAAAATTATCTATCATCATACCGGCATACAATGAAGAAATGACTATTCATTTTATTTTGGATAAAATAAAGGCAGTTAAGTTATTAAACAATATTGAAAAGGAAATTATCATTGTAAACGATTGTTCAAAAGACCAAACAGAAATGGCTATCAAGAACTATATGGCGCAAAATAATGAGCTAGATATTCAATATTTCAAACACGAAATTAATAAAGGAAAAGGCGCTGCACTTCACACGGGAATTAAACAAGCCAAAGGCGATTATTTAGTTATCCAAGATGCAGATTTAGAATATGACCCTGAAGAATATAATTTGCTTATAAAACCAATAATTGATGGCTTTGCCGATGTGGTCTATGGTTCGCGATTTATGGGTGGAAATGCCCATAGAATTCTGTTTTTTTGGCATTCAATAGGTAATAATATTTTAACTTTTATATCCAACATGTTTACAAATTTGAATTTATCAGATATGGAAACCTGTTACAAAATGTTTAAAACAGAGTTAATTCAAGGTATTTCGCTTAATGAAAAAAGATTTGGATTTGAACCAGAAATTACCGCAAAAATTGCGCGTTTACCAAGCATTAGGATATACGAGGTTGGTATTTCTTATTATGGCAGAACTTATGCAGAGGGTAAAAAAATTGGCTGGAAAGATGGTTTTAGAGCCTTGTATTGCATTGCAAAATATGGCTTATTTAAATCTAACTAAAAACTTATTTTTCTGAAATAAATTACTTTTAAAATCTTCACTTTAAAGTGTGGCTGGATTTGGACGCTTTTTTTTTGGTTTTTTTTCTGAACGCGTAGTTTTGCGTAATCCTATTTTAGGACGGGGCAATTTTTATGCAGTTTCAAGTTTCTAGCGCAATTTATTTGGTTTTAAATCTACCGTTTTATTTCCCGAATTTCTACAGCAAATTATTAAAGAT
>B570J29032_109957648_pt1 | contig 10308 bp, 9 predicted proteins | sample LakMenEpi16Nov12_FD_29032 | JGI IMG/M metagenome (IMG submission 29032)
CCGACCCCTGAAAAGGGGCTCTCAAAGAGAGAACTAAAAGCCCCCTCTCAGGGGGTTGGGGGTTTGAAGAGACTTAATAGAAGTGCCCTTAAGTCTAAATTTCTTCTGCGCATAAAATATTTGCCTGTGACTTTTTGGTTTATTTTGAGTTTAATAAGCTCCAGTATTAACCACTGGCTGCAATCCTTGCTCTGAGATTAAAGCAACCATTAGATTATTGACCATTGAAGCTTTTCTATTATCATCTAACTCAACAATTCCCTGTGAGCTTAAAGAATGAAGGGCTAATTGCACCATTCCAACTGCGCCTTCAACGATTTTCTGTCTGGCAGATATTACTGCTGTTGCTTGTTGCCTTCTCAACATAGCTTGAGCAATTTCAGCAGCATAGGCTAAATGACTTAGACGCGCCTCAATAATTTCTATTCCAGCAACTTCTAGTCGGGCTTGAACCTCATTTTTTAATAAATTAATCAATTCTTCTGATTGATGTCTTAAGGAGGGTATTTTGTCATCATCAGAATCATAAGCGTATCTGCTAGCTAAAGTTCTAATTGCAGTTTCACTTTGAATGGCAACAAAGCTTGAGTAATCTTCGACTTCAAAGAATGCTTTGGCCGAATCAACCACGCGCCAGACAATCACCGCTGCAATTTCAATTGGATTACCGTGAGCATCATTTACTTTTAACTTCTCACTATTAAAGTTATTAACTTTCAGAGAAATAATTTCTTTTGAAGCCAATGGGTTAACCCAAAATAGTCCAGCCTCATTGATAGTTCCGGCATATTGTCCAAAGAAAACAAGAATGCAAGCTTTATTTGGTTTATTAACAACAAAACCAGATGAACAAATAAAAGTTGCAAACGCAAATAAAATACCCAAAATCATGAATATCTTTAGAAAGACAATTGCTAAAAGACCACATACAATAGCTAAAAACAGAAAAGTAAATCCATTTGCTTTCCAAGCTTGATATTCAGTGAGACCATTCATTATTTATTTTGGGCTAAGTATTTATAAATCTAAATAAAGATGTTCCACATAACAAAAATTTTCTACACAAAATAATCTAAATAAAAATTGGAATTTGACTTCTTCTTTATATCTTTTATTTGCCGCTTAATCTAATCAGAATCCAACTAAGACCATATAAACCTGATAAAGCCAGCCCAAGAATACTCATATTAATTGGGTCGGGAGTTGGAGTCAGAAAAGCAGCTAAAACAAAAGCTGACAAAATTGCCTCTTTCCAAAATTTACTTAATTGATAAGAAGTAGTTAGCCCTAGTAAAGCAGCAATATAAAGTAAAACTGGGAGCTGAAAAGAAATTCCAAAAATACAAATAATTGACAAAACTAGTGAAACAAAATAGTCGAGGCTATATTGAGGCTGTACCAAAGATAAATCAACACCAAATCCCAAAATGAAATTCAAGATAGGCTTCAAGGCAATAAAATAAGCAAAAGCCATTGCTCCAAAAAATAAAAATGGAGCTCCAGAAAATAGAATTAGCGCAATCATCTTTTCTTGCTTTTTCAGACCTGGCCAAATAAATGATCCGATTTGAAAAAGTAAAAATGGGCTTGAAAGAATAACTGAGAGAATAAAACTTACATGCAAATAAACAAACAGGAGCTCACCGGGCTTAAGCTGGAAAAATACAGTTCCTTTTGGGGCTAAAGCTTCCAGTCGAATTAATACGGGAGGAGTAAGAAAAAAAGACAAAGCAAAAGCTATAGCAAACAAAACAAAACAAATGAAAAGTCTTTGCCTTAGCTCTTCTAAATGCTCTTCCAATGACCAGTCATAATCTTTTGTCGATTCCAAATGAAAAAATTTTTTTGAGTATTAAAAGCGAAATCTTGAAAAGGATACTAGAAAATTTTCTAAAATATCTGCAAAAGGATGGATGATAAAAATTTGAAACGTGCGAACAAGTTTATGACATTGTGAATTCTTCGAATTTTAAATTTAGCAAATCTTTGAATTCAGTATATTTGTTTAGCAATTGAACGGTAGTTGCTTCTCCATAAAGCATAAAGTCGGAATATTCAGAAGCCAAGTCTAATAAAACTCCTTGAAATTTGTCACCGCCAATGGAATTGGAATTATCAGCAGGTATATTTTGTTCGATTTCTCTTCTTAGTTGATGAACTTTGAGGGATAAGCCATTTCTCAGCTTGGAATTTTCCCATTTTGCGGCTTGTCTTAAAAGTTGAAATTTATTAAAGTGAATTACTTTGCGACTTTGATTATTAAGTTGTATCAATTTGCCATTGGTTTTTCTTGATAACTCTTTGCCTTGAGAACCATCTAATTCGCCTTGTGATTGAAGGTGAGATTGTACTTTGTTTTCTTCTCTACTTGATTTCTTTTCGCAAAAAGATAATATTGTCATTTGTTTAATTTGTTGAGTTTCTTTCGTCTAGAATTCGAATCTTTACTAATTTCAACTTTCCACAATTTGAGAAAAGCTGATTCTCTCAAGCAACAAGCATCAACTATTCTCTTAACAATTGACTTGCTCTTAAGAACATCTTAACACGCTCTTAAATGCTTCTAAAGAAAGCTTTAAAATATTAGGCCTTCAATATCTTATAAGTTTCATAATGAAATATTATAAATGAAATTTTCTTTGGACTTTACAAAAAACAGACAATTCACAAGAAACAAAGAAGATGTTTTGTCTGTCATTAGTAAAACTGTAGATATTAATTAAAGAGAGAATTTCTTCGATTAAGTTTCTCAAATCTGAAAAATTGGTAAAAGTGGCATTTCTAAAATTGAATAATCAGTCGATCAGAAACTCAAGAGGCAATTCGACCAACAATTCGACTGGCTTTCCAAAAGCTGCAACGCATATTGCCTATTTTGACTTAAAGGGAATTTTGACAGTGTGTTTGGGTTTTTTTGTATCTAAGCCCAGTTTTAACCTAAACCTCAGAAAGAAAAACACTGATTTCATTCAACAGAAAAACTTAAGAAAAATAGCTCTGCCTCAAAAAACAAATTTTCACAAAGTCAAATTCACTTTGAATCGATTAAGAATTATTTACGAAAGAGAAATTAAATCTCTCAATCTAGTTTTTATTGAAAAGCCTTATTTAATTCTTTTACTCTTTCTAGGTTTGATACCTGCATTTATCAAAGTGGGGTCTGCTGCGCTTGAACAAAAACAACAGCTAAAAGCCAAACAACAAAATATGCAAATTGACTATGTATTAAGTGATACTGCTTTGGTGAAAGACATTAATGGAATTACATCAGGCAAAGCCAATTTGACAAAGGCCTTAATTAGCTATCAAGAAGCCTTAAAACTTAATCCTGACAGCATCAAGATTAATGCCGAAACCGCAGCTTTGTATCTTTCAAGTGGTGACACAAAATCCGCCAACAAATATATTGAATTTGTTCAAGAATCCTCAAATAAGGGCTCTGCCTTTTACAAGAATTGTCTTAATGGCTATGTAGGCCTTCAGCAAGGTCAATACTTGCAAGCATTTAAAGCTTTTGCAAAAGCCAATACCCTCTTCGAAAAGGAAAATTCAACTACTTTGTTTCCGCAAGAATGGATTGAAGATAATCTTGGAGCCAGCTTAATTGCTATGCAAAAAAATGGAGAGGCCTTTAATTTAGTGAACTCTAATACTATTGGTGATTGCCAAGTAAATCCAGTTATTCATGAAGCCTGTATGCGAAGAATAGCTAACTGGCACAAAACAATAGCTGACATTGAATTTAAGCTCTCAAAGGAGGCTTCTAGCAAAGTGGAAAGAAAAGAGAGGATAGAAAAAGCTTTTTATCATCAAAAAAGACAATTAGTTTTTCTTGGTGAATCACTAAAAAGTTCTTTTAACAGCATTAATGATAATGAAGGCGCATTTAGGCAACAATTAATTAGTCAGCACAAAGCTCTAAAAGCTTTATTAAATATTGAATATTCAAAATACAATCAACAACTTCATTTGTTTAAAGAAAATTTGGACATATATGATTTAACTAAATCAGAAAAAAGATCTAAACCAGTCTAAGCATTCTCGGGAGTTTCCATTAATTCAGACTTTTCATCTACCACCTAAAGTTACTCAGTAAGCCTCATCAGAATGCTCTTCTCACTAGCTTATTCTTGATTCCAGGTCTATTTTCTTTATACAAGCTAGCATTCATCATTTCTTAGCTCCTGCTTTGGAAGTGGTTGGCGCTGCTATAAGCTGGTCGAAGGCAGGTGTTAACATTTGGACTAGTGTGGAAATTTTAATCGTTCCTCCACAAAATCAACTTATGAAATCAATGAGCGAAATATTTTCCAGATGAATTACCTGCTCTGAAGAAGAAACAAGAATTAAATCAAACCTAATTTCATAATTACATTCATTGTGATTTTTTTCATAATGCTCTTGATAGGCTTGAATTGAATGAATGAGTTTTTTTGCTTTACTTTGATTAATAGCATTCAATCCGTCTTCTTCAAAGCATTTAGAATTTCTACCTTTTACTTCAATAAAAACCAAAATATCTTTCTTAGATTCCGACTTCTTGCAGATCAAATCAAGTTCGCCGTATTTTCCAGCATGCCAGTTTCGATCCAATACACAAAAGCCTCGTTGAATCATGTAATCAGTTGCAATATTTTCAAAATTTTGTCCTTTGGCCCAATTCATATCTGAAATTTCGGATTTAAAAATTAAGCAACTTTTCTTCTACCATCAGAAGACCCTAGAGATTTTATAGCAGACTTTGCCATTTGAATTAAACGAATAATTTGATCTCGATATCCAATTGCTTCAGCACATCTAGCCCAATCTTCATCGGATGGCTGACTTTCTGTCGTGAATTTAGTATTTTCTAATGCAAGTGGAGCAATAGCAGCCATGACCCAAATTCTTAGCATCTTCAATATTCGCTGAAGTTCTGGCAATATGATTTCCGTTAAAGTTCTTACATCCCCATTTTTTTTAGCTCTACGGATTTTTAAATTGTAAGCATTAAGTTTTTCTTCAATATCCGAATCTCGTGTGGAGTCAGTATGTCCAAAGGTCAACATATCCAGGGTACCTTGTTCTTTTTGATTCAGAAAATCATCTTTATTTGAAATAGTCCCTTTAATTGTTACAACAACTTCCTGACTAACCTCTTTAGGTATAGGAGGTTTAATCGGTAAATCTGGATCTTGATTAGCTAACTCCAAGGTAAATCTATGCATATCCTCATGAGCCTCAATTGACGAGATCCTCGTGCTTAGTGCTTGATTGCATGCGACCTGCACCATTTCATCATGGGTTAAGTTGACGAGATTACCTCTTTGATCTCTGAGATCGTTGATTATGACTCCATAGGTAATATTGCCTTCTGGGTCTTGGCTTCTAACTACAATCATTGGCGAGCCTTGTTTCTGATAAAACTGCACCCTCTGATTCTGTTCATCAGAAAATGCGTTATTAAGTTCCGGGCTAGCAAATGCAATAATTGAATATCCATCTCTTATCCATCTAGGCGGCGTAGCCGATTTACCACTCATATAAGCTCCCAGAGATGACTGATTTAATCTAGCCTGAGCCGCTCGAACATATTCATTTTGAATTACAAGCTGTTTGTAATTGCTTCTCAATTCTTCCAAAGATGGATCAGTACTAACTACCCTTAAAGACGATCGTCTCTGAGTATTTGTTTGTGTATTTCTTTGAATGTTTTTTTTACTCCTCCTAGAATCATCACCTGCAAGAACAGGAAGATTAGGAGGACCGATATTTCCTATTGAAGTCATATCAGCGATTAGATTTAAAGATTGCTATTATAAAAGTTTTATTATTTGCTTAAGGTTATATTAACATTTTGCGAAATGATAAGCAAATTAAATATATTCAAAGAAAGAAATCAGTAAAGCGAAGAATAAGGATAAAATTATTTTATTCTTTGCTAAAACTCAATAGATAACTGAATAAGGGCATTGGCTGAATCAAAATGGTAACTGCAACAATAAGCCAAGACGAAGACACAATAGTTCAGCAAATTCAAGGCAATCGCAGTTTAATATTAATTTCTTCGCACAAAAATCACTCTTATTATTCATACAAAGCAGCTTTTGATGAAAACAAAGACTTGACTTTAGTGCTTATGCCTTCTTCAGCAAGCATTAATCGAGAAATTGGTTTTTTGCGAAGTATTAACGCTCTAGATCGAGTGGCCGCATTAACCAGTGATTTATTTCCAAATCAAGCCAGAAAGCTCATTTCAGATATAGCTCAGGGCAATTTCAAAATGTTTTTTTTGACTCCTGAAAGCTTTTTGTATTGGTTTTCTTCAGGCTTCAATTCTATGGCCGTGGAACATTACAGGAAATTATCAGAAGATGATTTAGGTAAACAAGTTTTTATCAATTCGCAAATCATTCTTGGCCGCATAAGCCGATTAGTTCTTTTTGATTTTGATCTTATTTCACGCAAGAATACAGTTCATAAGCCTAAATATCTTGAATCAGTTAATTTGTTGAGAGAACTTAAAAAGACTGTCTTGGCAATTTCATCTAATGGCTTGCAAGAAGTAGTTGATGATTTTGCGAAATTTTTCCCAGAAACTCCAATAGTTTACGATTCATTGAGACTTAATAATATTTCCTTAAATTCGCATTTTTGCTTTTCAAGACTAGATAAACAGAAAAAGTTACTTAATCTTATTAATAATAAAAAGCCAACTATTGTTTATGTTTCACAAAATGAAGACTTAGCTGATTTAGTGAATTATCTCAGAGACAAGCTTCCGAATCGTCAAATTAAGGCTTTTCATAAGGGTTTATTACCTGAGCAAAGAGCTGAAGCATTGGATTATTTCTTTAAAGATCCCAATCCAGTCTTTATTACTTGCAGCAATTTAATGGATGGTATTCATCGAGAAGATTTAACTCAATTGATTCATTATTCGCCACCAATTAGCCTTCAAGAGTATTATCGTGAAATTCATGTGTTAACCACACAAAAAGGGAAAAAAGCTGAATCGCATGTTCTTTTTTGTGAAGATGATTTTATTCACCGTAAAACAAAAAGTGCAATTGCAGACCGTGAAAATCTGTTAATTGACACTAATAAACAAAATCACCAATTACTTGATTGGCTTTCTCAAAAAGAAGGTTGTCGCTGGCAGCATTTAGAACAGGGAATGGCATCACAACAAGAAGGAAAATGTGGAATCTGTGATTTATGTATGGGCCAAAAACCTGCTTTCTTTGGTTCAATTTTCTCTATGCTTTTAAAAAATAAATTTCGTTCTTAATTTCAATCATTAAATTTAAAAATCCCGATTTCAGTAAGATGCACAAAAAATCACAAGAGTTATTCGAAAAAGCGAAAAATATATTTCCTGGAGGAGTAAATTCACCAGTTCGAGCTTTTAAATCAGTTGGCTGTTCACCTATATACATTGAGTCATCTTCTGGAGCATACTTATATGATGTTGATGGTAATGAATATATTGATTATATTGGTTCTTGGGGGCCTATGATATGTGGACATACTCACCCAAAAGTTCTTGAAGCCATTAATGAAACGATGCAAAAAGGGATTAGCTTTGGAGCTTGCACAGAGTTAGAAATAGACTTAGCGACTTTGGTACAGCAAATGTTTCCGAGTATTGAAATCATTCGCTTTGTGACTTCTGGTACTGAAGCATGCATGTCAGCTATTCGTCTGGCTAGAGCTTATACAGGCAGACCTAAAATAATCAAATTTGCAGGTTGTTATCATGGGCATTATGATTCATTTTTAGCTCAGGCTGGTTCAGGAGTTGCAACTTTAGGTTTGCCAGATAGTCCAGGTGTTTTGCCAAATTTGGCGAGTGAGACTATTACAGTTGATTACAATAATCTTGAACAATTAGAAAAAGCTTTTTTCCAAAACCCTGATTCAATTGCAGCCGTCATAGTTGAGCCAGTGGTTGGCAATGCAGGTTGTATTTTGCCTAAGCCTGGTTTCCTCGAAGGACTCAGAGATTTATGCGATAAATACCTTTCTTTGTTGGTATTTGATGAGGTGATGACTGGCTTTAGGCTTTCTCTTGGTGGTGCTCAAGAAAAATACGGAATAAAGCCAGACTTAACTACTCTAGGGAAAATCATTGGCGGTGGATTACCAGTTGGGGCTTATGGTGGCCGAGCGGACATTATGAAAATGGTTGCACCCGAAGGGCCAATGTATCAGGCCGGGACATTAGCAGGTAGCCCATTAGGTATGGCCGCGGGGAAAGCTACTCTTGAGCTGATTCAAGAAAAAGGTTTTTATGAAAAGCTCGAACACATTGGGATGACCCTAGAAAAGGGAATACGCCAAATTGCTGACAAATATCAAATTCCCATTGTCCTTAATAGATGCGGTTCTATGCTTTCGGTATTCTTTACCCAAGCTGAGCAGGTTTATGATTACAATTCAGCCAAAACTTCTGACGCACATAGATTTGCTAAATTCTTTCGTTTAATGCTTGAAAGAGGGATTTATTTACCACCAAGTCAATTTGAAGCATGGTTTTTTTCTTCTGCACATAATGAGACTGAAATTGTTAAAACACTAAAAGCCATTGATGAAAGCTTTGAGCAATTGGTACTTGAAAACTAGTATTTGAATATGGTGCATTTGAACATTGGCATTTACAAATTCAGCGAAAGATTTATTTTGCAAGTCAACATATGAGCTTAGGTCTAGCCTTATAATTCCTAATAATAATTAAATCGCTTAACTATTCTGCATAAATATTTACTTTAGAAAAATCAAATGGACTTTAGCCTTATTACCTATCACGTAATGCTTCCAATGCTTGAATATTTCAGGCATATGTTTGGTAATTATGGTTGGGCAATTATTATGGTCACACTGGTGATCAAATTCATTTTATTGCCGCTTTCAATTAAGCAAACTCAATCATCACAAAAAATGCAAACTCAAATGGCCAAGCTAAAGCCGGAAATTGAGCGCATTCAAGAAAAATATAATCAACGTAAGAAAAAATATGAATCAGATCCAGAAAAACTGGAAGAAGTTCACAAAGAATTTCAAGGACAAATGTCTGATTTGTATAAAACAAAAGGAATGGTTAACCCTCTCGGAGGATGCTTACCAACACTTTTGCAGTTCCCGATATTAATTGCTCTATATTGGTCTTTTAGTGGCCCGCCTTTTCAACCTAGCATTGCATATATGAATTTGCAGGCAACAAGTGAAGCTTCCACTAAAGATAAATCTCAAATCAAATTTGTTAAGTCTAATACAAGTAACTTTGTTGATAGTAATGGGAAACTCAATCGTATTTCTATTGAAACTAATATTCCTGAGAAGCTCTTAGTCGGTGAATCGTATGAATTGAAGTTGAAAAGTGTCTTGGGAAAGGGAGAAATACCTAAAGAAGAAATACAATGGCATTTAATGGCAAAAGGACAAAATCCGAGTGTGCCAATTAAGCAGGTTGATAAAAGCAATTGGTCAAATGGATTAATTGATTTTCAAATTGATTCTTCAGATAAAAGTAAGGCCACAATTAAAGCTCTAAAATCAACTGAGAAATTTTCCTTACAAGCGGCTATTCCTGAAGCACGTGGACATCAAAGATTTTTGTTTATTGAAGATTTGGGAAGATTAGGCTTATACAATAAAGAAACCAAAGATATTCATTGGGACATTATTGTTTTGGTAATCCTTATGGGCGCGAGCTTTTGGGCTTCCAACAAATTAATGATGGGCAGTACTCCTACCCAACCATCATTAGACAAAGAACAAGAGGCTATGCAAAAGCAAATGCAAAATCTTATGCCAATTATGTTTTTGGGTATGATGGCTTTCTTGCCTATTCCTGCTGGAGTATTTTTGTATTTTATTGTTAGTAATGTGATTCAACTCCTACAAAGCTTAGTTATGCAAAAATTTCCACCCAAAGATGATGAAATTAATAAAATATCTAATCATGAGAATAAATTGAAAGTAGTTGTTTAAAGAGCTTTTCATGCTGGCCAAACAATAATTGGTTTTGATTAATGAGTATCTCTCATGATGTTTTTGAAAGATACGATTGAAACAAGAGAGTCAAAGAATTCAGTTGTTATGATCAATCCAATGCCCAAAAGCCCTAATGAGAAAAAGTAAATTGTGCCTGAAACGGGCTTTCCATAATAAAAGCGGTGCGCTCCTGAAAAACCAAATATCCATAAATATTGCCATTGGTTTTACTGTACGAATCACTTTAAATTGGGTTATTGGCTTTTTGAATACTATTCATTGAATTAAATTGATTGAAAGAGTGTTTGTCAAATGTTTCAGGGGTTATCCTGA
>B570J29032_109957646_pt1 | contig 10306 bp, 4 predicted proteins | sample LakMenEpi16Nov12_FD_29032 | JGI IMG/M metagenome (IMG submission 29032)
AAGACTTTAGAGTAAAAGCGGGGCTGGTAGTTGAGGGATCAACCGCAACTGTAAACGGCCACGACATATTAACAGAAGCATTAGTAGACGCCAAAGGTGATTTATTAGTTGCTTCAGCAGCAGATACCGTAACTCGCCTTGCAGCGGGAACAAACGGATATGTTCTTACAGCAAATTCTGGAGCAACAAACGGAATTGAATGGGCAGCACCAGCAGCAGTTGGAGTATTTGATTCAAGTATTTCATTTGAAGGTGCAACTGCAAACGATCACGAAACAACACTTCAGGTAACTGATCCAACTGCAGATAGAACAATCACACTTCCTGATGCAACAGGTCAAGTGGTTCTTCGTGATACAACTGACACACTAACAAACAAAACAATCAGTTTATCAAACAACACATTTTCTGGAACAACTTCAGAGTTTAACACAGCACTAACAGATGCTAACTTTGTAACAACTGGTGATACTGGTACAGTTACAAGCACAATGATCGCTGATGGTACTATTGTTGATGCAGACATTAACGCATCTGCTGCCATTGCAGCAAGCAAGATTTCTGGAACTGCAATTACTGCTGCTGACACAGCAACTGTAACAAATGCAATGCTTGCAGGATCAATTGCAAACAATAAACTTGAAAATTCATCAGTAACCATAAATACAAACTCATTGTCACTAGGTGGATCTTTAACACTTGATACAGATGATATTTCTGAAGGAACTAACAAGTATTTTTCAGATGAATTAGCACAAGATGCTGTTGGAAATGCAGTTGGCAATGGTCTTGACTATGACGACAATTCAGGAGCAATTTCTGTAGATCCGTCTGAGTTTGCACTAAACGCTGTTGGAGCACCAACTGGTGCAGTATCAATGGCTACCTACAAGATTACAGGACTTGGAACACCAACAGATGCAGCAGATGCTGCTACAAAGGGTTATGTTGATTCTGTTGCAGAAGGCCTACATATTCACGAGTCTGTAGTAGCAGCAACAACAACAAACGTAGCACTAGCAACTGCTCTTGAAAATGGTGATGTACTTGACGGAATTACCCTTGCTACTGGCAACCGTATTCTTGTTAAGAACCAAACTACTCAATCAGAAAACGGTATCTATGTAGTTCAGGCTTCTGGTCAACCATCTCGTGCAGCAGATTTTGATACTGCAGCAGAGGTTGACTCTGGTGACTTCGTATTCGTATATTCAGGTACAGCAAACGCTGGAACTGGTTGGGTACAGACAAATCGTCCAGCAACTATTGGAACAGATGCAATTGTATTCACACAGTTCTCAGGTGCTGGCACATATATCGGTGGCGCTGGTTTAACACTAGATGGAACAACATTTAACGTTGGAGCAGGAACTGGTATTCAAGTAAATGCTGACACAATTGAAAATACTGGTGTACTTTCAATCACTGGTACAGCAAACCAAATTACTGCAAGCGGATCAACTGGTGCAATCACGCTGTCTGGTCCACAAGACCTACATTCTGGTGCAACACCTTCATTTAGCGGTGTAACAGTAGGATCTGTAACTCTTACAGATGCATTACTTGGAACTGCTACTGCTACCGCTTCTACTAGCGCAACAGTAGTTGACTCATGGTCAGCAACCACTTATTCATCTGCAAAATATATTGTTCAGATGAAAAAGGCGGGAGACATTGAAGTAATTGAAGTCTTGGTTACTGTAGATGGATCAAACAACGTTTACTTAACAGAATACGCAGATGTTATTAGCAATGCTCAATTAGGAACAACAGATGCTGACTATAGCGGTGGTAATGTTCGTCTTCTAGTTACTGCTGCTGCTGCAGACACTGTTGTTAAAGTAAGCAAAACTTATATTGAAGCATAATTAAAGAATAGAGGTCGGAAGTGGCAACAGTAAATAGAGACTTCAGAGTAAAGCACGGCATTAATGTAGCCGAAGGCGGAATCTTTGGATCAACAGTCACAGTTGCCACTCCAACTGAAAATAATCATGCTGCAACAAAGTTATATGTAGATAGTGCAGTAAGTTCACCAACAATTCCAGTTAGTGGAACAGCGCCAGCATCTCCAGAAAATGGAGATCTATGGTTTGATACATTAACACAGCGTATGCATGTTTATTACAGTTCTGAATGGATTGCAATTGCAACACTTGAAGATGCAGAAACACTGCAAGATCATATTCATGATACATCAATTGATGGTAATGGATTAATTGTAAGCATTTTCAAGGATGCAGGATATTATTATCAAGCAGGAGAATTGGTTAGTGCTGGATTTTATAATACAGCCTCTTGGGATGAAACCTGGGATGGCGGAATAGCAATAGATAACTTTAACTAATTATCTGTTATAATATAACTAAGTATAAGGAGCAATAATGGCAACCAGAATGCAGCAACGCAGAGGTACTGCAGCACAATGGACATCAGCAAATCCAATATTAAATGCTGGTGAAATGGGTTGGGAATCAGATACAAATAAATTTAAAATTGGTGATGGAACAAATCACTGGGCAAACTTAGACTACTTTGCCGACATTAACTCAACAGTAAATCCTGCTTTTGGTACAAGCATTGTTTTTGAAGGTGCTACCGCCGACTCTTATGAGACTACCTTACAGGTAATAGATCCAACTGATGACCGCACAATCACTCTTCCAAACGTAAGCGGTACAGTTATTACAACTGGAAATCTTTCCGATATTACAGATATTGGAGTATTTACTTCAACAATCGTAATGGAAGGTTCTAGCGCAGATGATTTTGAACTTACACTTTCTGCAGGAAACCCAACAGCAGATCGTACAATTACTTTTCCAGATGCAACAGGTACAGTTGCCTTAACATCTGATATTTCAGAACTTTCACAAGACGCTATTGATTCCGCTCTTACTGCGGGTACAGGTATAACAAAGACTTATAACGACGGTGCAAATACGCTAACACTAGCAGTAGACACAACAACTATTCAGGCTCGTGTTGCCGATGTTTCAGATACAGAAATTGGATACCTAAACGGTGTAACATCTGCTATCCAAACCCAAATGGACGCTAAGGCTCCAACAAATAATGCATCATTTACTGGAACATTCTCTGCACCAACAGGAACAATTACTTCAACGATGATTGCGGATAGCACAATTGTAGATGGTGACATTAATGCTTCTGCTGCAATTGCACAATCAAAGATTTCAGGACTTACTACAGACCTTGCAGCCAAACTAGCACTTGCTGGTGGCACAATGACTGGTGCTATTGCAATGGGAACAAATAAAATTACAGGACTTGGAACCCCAACTGATGCAACAGACGCAGCAACAAAGTCTTACGTAGATGCAGTAACAGAAGGTTTGCATATTCACGAAGCAGTAATTGCTGCAACAACAACAAATGTTACTTTATCAAGTGCTCTTGAAAATGGAGATACTCTTGACGGTATCACACTTGCTACAGGAAATAGAATTCTTGTAAAGAATCAGAGCACTGCATCTGAAAACGGTATTTATGTAGTCCAAGCATCTGGTCAACCAACTCGTGCCACAGACTTTGATACTGCAAGTGAGGTAGATAGCGGAGACTTTGTTTTCGTATACTCAGGAACTGTAAACAGTGGAACTGGCTGGGTACAAACAAATAAACCTGCCACAATTGGCACTGATGCAATTGCATTTACCCAATTTTCTGGTGCAGGTACATATTTAGCAGGTACAGGATTAACTCTAACTGGAAATACATTTAGTGCAAATATTGGCACAGATATTCAAGCATATAACTCTACACTTGCAGCAGTTGCTGGCGGTACATACACTGGTGACGATAGCATTACTACTCTTGGAACAATTTCAGCAGGTACTTGGAATGGTACAACAATTGCAATAGCAAACGGTGGTACAGGACAAACTACAGCAATGGCTGCAGCAACCGCTCTTCTTCCATCACAAACCTCTAACTCAGGCAAGTATCTAACAAATGATGGTGCAGGAACTCTTTCTTGGGCAACAGTTGCAGGATACTCTGCTCCAACGCTTGGTTCAACATCAATTGCATCAGGTGAAACCGTAACAACAATTGCAGGTCTTACTTTATCAAACGCAACACTTTCTGGCTCATTAACAGCAGGTGGTGGAACTGGAACATCTGGTCAAGTTCTTGCATCAACAGGTAGTGGTGTACAATGGACAACTCCTGCTGCAGGTGCAGATGAAACATTAGTATTAATGGGTGCTTACTAAAACATAAAGTACTAAACCTAAACTAAAGATTGACACGCCTTAAACAAGCGTGTTTTTCTTTTTAATTTTGTGATATACTTAACACTACTTTGTAATTTTCAAAGTACTTATAATATTTTAATAGAAAGTTGGAACATAAATGTCAGACATCTTTTCTTTTCGTTTAACAGATGAATTCATAAATAAATATGTTAGAGTATCTGCACCTTTTGGTTTTACAGATGCAGGCTCTAACTCATTAGGCGAAATTACCTTTATACGTACATATTCTCGTATGAAGGAGGATGGCACAAAAGAAAGATGGCATGAGGTTTGTAAGCGGGTAATTGAAGGAATGTACTCAGTACAAAAGAATCACGCCAAAGATAATCGTTTACCTTGGAATGACAACAAGGCGCAAAAGTCTGCTCAAGAAGCCTATGACAGAATGTTTAACTTAAAGTGGACTCCACCAGGACGTGGTTTATGGGCATTTGGAACTTCTATGACTATGGAAAAACGCAATTCTGCCTCCCTCCAAAATTGTGCCATGGTCTCTACTCGTGATATTGATCGTAATGATCCAGGAGCCTTGTTTGCATGGGTGATGGATGCCTTAATGCTAGGTATAGGTGTAGGGTTTGACACAATCGGCCAAGATAAAGAGATGGCTATACATGCTCCAACAGAACCAGAAAATATATGGGAAATTCCAGATACTCGTGAAGGTTGGGTAGACTCTGTAAGAATGCTTTTAAATTCATACCTACGCCCTAATCAGGCTATACAGAAGTTTAACTATGACCTTATCCGTCCTCTAGGTGCCCCTATAAAAGGCTTTGGAGGGGTTGCCAGCGGTCCAGCACCACTTATTGCACTACATAACAAGATAGATACAGTAATTGGTGGTAGAGCAGGAGAAAAACTTGATTCTAGAGCAATAGTAGATGTTGTTAACCTGATTGGTACATGTGTTGTTTCTGGAAATGTTCGTCGCTCTGCTACTTTGGCTTTAGGGCTGGCGGGAGATCAAGATTTTATTAATCTCAAAAATGCAGAGGTTTTTCCAGATAGAAATTCTTTTGATTCAAAAAATCCAGGATGGGCATGGATGTCTAATAACTCTATTGCTGCAGAAGTTGGAACAAAATATGAAGACTATGTGGATTTAATTGCAGACAATGGTGAGCCAGGTTTTATTTGGCTAGATGTTGCTAGAGATTATGGCAGACTAGCAGATGCTCCAGACTATAAAGATTCTCGTGTTATGGGATTTAATCCATGTGCTGAACAACCATTAGAATCTTATGAGTTATGCACACTTGTAGAAGTTCATTTAAATCGTCATGAAGATAAAGAAGATTTTCTTCGTACATTAAAATTTGCATATTTATATGGCAAGACAGTTACGTTAATGCCAACACATTGGCAAACAACAAATGGCATTATGCAACGCAATCGTCGTATCGGAACATCTTTAACAGGCATTGCATCATTTGCAGATACAAAGGGAATGCCAACAGTTCGTAATTGGATGGACGAAGGATATAAAAAGATTCGTTTATATGATCATTCCTATTCAGAATGGCTATGTGTTCGTGAATCAATTCGTGTAACTACCGTCAAACCTTCTGGCTCTGTGTCATTACTTTCTGGTGCAACCCCTGGAGTTCATTGGGGTCCTGGAGGAGCATTTTATCTTCGTGCTATTAGGTTTGGCAATACAGATCCAATGCTTCATTTATTTAAAGCAGCAGGGTATAAAATTGAAGACGACGTAGTGTCAGCAAATACTTCAGTAGTATATTTCCCAGTAGCATCTGGACATCCAAGATCTGAGAAGGATGTAAGTCTTTTTGAAAAGATTGGTTTGGCTGCTACCGCTCAAAAATATTGGTCTGACAATGGCGTATCTGTAACTCTTTCATTTAACAAAGAGTCAGAGTCTAAGCATATTGCACCAGCCCTCCATATGTACGAGGGGCAACTAAAAGCAGTTTCATTCTTGCCAATGGGCAACCAAACATATCCACAACAGCCATACACTCAAATAACAAAAGAAGAATATAACTCATATGTTGGAAAAATTGGCAAGATTGACTGGTCTGCTATTTATGATGGAGTAGAAAATCTTGAAGCACAAGGAGAGGCATACTGCTCAACAGACGCATGTGAGATTAAATTATATTAGTTCCCATCCTGCTATAATAAGGGGATAGGAGAAAAATGTCTAATCCATCAAATTTATATGCAGAAAAGATATATTCTGAGCACCCATTAGTTTTATGGGCCTTAGATGATACTCTTGACTATAAAAGTTTAATCTCTGAAGCACAGCGAGATATCTCTAATTCTTGGACTATATCAAATGCAACAGCAACATTAGAGTCAGAATCTCTTAAAGAGCCATTTTCAGGTAGCGCTTTAACATTAATTGAAGTTGATGTTCCAGTTTCTGAAAATATTGAAGCATCAGTAGTTAGTCCCAACATATTAAACTTTAATACACTTGAAAATCTTGAAACCTTTACGATAGGATCATATTTTTATTCAAATAGTGTTTATTTACAGAGTGTTTCTATAGGTTATGAATATACAGATCCAGCCACATCTACAATAGTTCAAAACTTAAAAACTTTTACAAGTACACTTTACCAAAGATGGGGTTTTATTTCTGAAACATTTACCATTCCAAATGTTTCTGCAAACCTAAGAATTGTTTTTAAAATAAAAATATTTGAAGGATCAGGAAGTTCGTCAGACAATCAATTCTATTTTAATGGAATTACTTTAGGACAGTGGAACGAAGAATTTAATACACACTCTTTAAACGGAATAACAGAAACTATGGTTCCGTCAACGGTAAGCATTTACGGTGGCTTGGATGCAGTAGAAGCCCAAGCATATGGTATTGCGGAAGATTCTGGATACTATATTACAGAAGGTGGATTAAAATGTAAAAATATAGGAATTCCTTTAGTTTATGGAGCAAGTGGAGTAACAAGGTTGGAGCCCAACACTAATGCGTCCTTAATAATTCCAGGCAAAGGGTTTTTAAATAAGAAGGGACAGTATAACGACTACACAATTGAATTTTGGGCAAGAATAGCGGTAAATACGTCAACTCCATTCAAAATCTTTGGACCAATCGCATCAGATGACGGACTATATGTTGAAGATGGATTCTTAACATTAGTTATTGGAAATCAATTTGCCTCCCATTTTATTGGCGAATGGTTTAGACCAATGCTTATTCATATACGTTTAATTAGGAATTCAGCATCACTATTGATAAATGGAGAAGAAGTCCTATCTTTATCTTTAGACACTGCTAATCTTTCTTTACCAGAGGAACTAGACAATATTGGAGATAATCAAGATTGGTTAGGATTTTATGCAAGTAATAATGTATATCCTTTTGAAATTGATTGTGTTGCAATTTACTCATATCAAATTCCAGTTACAGTAGCAAAACGTAGATGGGTGTATGGACAAGGGGTTATATCTCCAGAAGGAATTAACTCAGGATATGCAGGAATAACAGCATTTATGGATTATCCATTTGCCAATTACACAGCAAACTATAATTATCCTGATTTTGCAAAATGGAGTCAAGGAAGTTTTGACAATTTAGTAACAACCACAACTAGTTTAAGAACGCCAGAATACGCATTACCTGAAATATTTTTAGATGGAAAAACATTACAAGAACTTTATAATGATAACCAAGACATACAAGATAATGAATCTGGACCATTTATTGAAAATAAATTTTTATCTTTTAGACCAAACAATACCTGGAACTCTAAAAATGTTTATATTAATTTTGATAAATTTAATATTTTAGCAAATCAGGTTGATAGTTTTTATGGTGTTTTTAGTTCACACGACCTTGTTTCGGAACAAATATTGTTTAAAATATACAATCCTATAACTGGAAATTATTTTTCTATTATTAAAGATGCTGACGAAATTAAATATTCTTTAACTTATAATGGAAATACACAATTACTATTTACATCAGATCTAATAACAGCAAACAATATTTTTGCAACAGGGTTTAATTTAAAGGAATTATCTAATAATTTTGGTGGAAGCGTAAGTTCTTTTTTTGGAGATCAAAATTCTTTAAAAATGTATGTCGGTGGAGATGATTCGGGAAACTATGTTTTTACTGGAAGGATATACTCTGTTGGACTTTGTAGTACAACAAACTCTTCTAAAATATCAAACAATTTTGATGAAGATGGAATTATAGTTTTAGATCATGGATCACCGCTGATTTCTCATACAGCAAGTTATACTCTTTTACCTTCTGAAGCATATGAAAAATATTTCTTAGACATAGGTGTTGCTGGGTATTGGCAAGACTATTTACCGCTTTCTTATTTTGGACAGTTTGTTGATAATAAAGATGGCGAAAAATATTATGACTTAGACTTTTTACAGTTTAATTTAGGATATCCAACAACTACAACATTGGTAGAAGATTCAGGTGCTACCGAATATTATTACGATACAACAGGGGCACAAATAAAAAGTTATGTTACTTTTCAATATGTTTCCGATGGAGCGAATATCCCTACATCTTTTGCAAATCAACAGGCGCTAAATCAATATAAAGTTCTTGATATAAATAACTATGAAAATTGGGAAACAACAAGGTTTGAAGTTTTAAATAATACATTGATATATCCAATTAAAACAGAAGATTTTAATAGTCTTGCAATTATCTATAGTCTTGAATTTAATAGTCGTGGTATTTTAACTAAACCCATACTATTAAATAAATTACAATTAGCCTCGCAAGTATTTAATGATAATCTATCTAACCCAATTGGAACAAGATTTGGTGTAGATTTATTTCCATATAAGAAAAACGGCATATATTTTGATTATAAATCAAAAAATCCATTTAGTATATATAAAGAGAGTACTCCATATTTATATTTAACCAAAACGTCTGGAATAGAGGTGCGTGGAGAATTTAATGTTTTAGAAAATCGTGGCCTATCTCTTCCAATTAATAAAGAACTTGCAACTTCTTATAAAGTAAGTGCCATGCAATTATGGCTAAGATATGACCAAGATGCTTTTCCAGAAACAGCAACAGAAATATTTGAAATTAATTACAAAAATGGAACATTAAAGTTTTACGTTCAAGCAAATAGTTCTGCTTTGGATAGAGGAAGAATATTTGTTTTAAATGAAAATGGACTTGAATATAATGGAGTTGCTTTTTATTTAAATGGAAATCTTGTAAGAGAGCCAATATTGTTATTAAAAAATTGGTCAGCCATTGGAATTTCGTTTTCAACCTCACTTGTTTATAACTCGTATCTTGGAAATATAAATGTTACAGGTCCAGTATTATTTAATAATATTGCATATTATCAGGCAAGTAGTTTGCAAGAGGTTGAAAGCAGAACCGTTAGACCATGGTATAAAGTTTTAACGGATGGAACTACAACATTTGATTGGCAATTTTGGGGCAATAACTTTACTTGGGACGGAATGTTAGTTTTGGGATTATCAGAGTTCTATGGGATTAACCCATTAGATATTTATAAAACCTATATAGGTACCAATAAGATTATTGTTGATGACGGAGAAGGATTGATCTACGAGCCTGAAACATTGAAAATATATTCAGACATAGAATGGTCAAGCACTGTCGTTACACCAGTATAGTCTGATATACTTATGGTTATGGAATCATTAATTAACCCAAAAACTGGTAAACCGTATGTACAAAATGTTCGTCGCAAGGTAATAGATAAGCACTATGACTGGGGACTTTACGTATATAAAAAATCTGATGGAAAGTGGTTTACGGACGACACTGGATCAATTTTAAACATTCCTTCAGACCGTGGCGACTTATCCAAGATTGCAGAACTACGAAAGGCTGCCATGCATTATGGAGATGACGGTGAAGGCAAAGCAGTTTTTGTTCCTGGACTTACAAGAATTAGCGAAGAAGAGTACTCTGAACAAAAGGAAAGAATGAGAGAAGGACTAATTCCTTCAATGAATGACTTAGGTGCTTGGCATGCAGCACAACAGACATTAGATAAATATGGAAAGGA
>B570J29032_109957643_pt1 | contig 10302 bp, 9 predicted proteins | sample LakMenEpi16Nov12_FD_29032 | JGI IMG/M metagenome (IMG submission 29032)
CAATAGAACCCATCCGTCTACCATTCATTAAATTATTAATAGCTTGGCCTGTGTTTTTATATTGTTCTCCTTTTTTTGCAAGAAATCTACCAACCATAGTATTTTCTTTAAAATTACTCCACCAACTATCGGCCTTTTTGTTCATTTCCTGTCTTACCGGTGAGTTTGCATCGTTTGTATCTTTTGCCTCCGTTTGGTCTTGTTCAGACATTTCGGATATTACTTTATCCAATTTTTCTTTGGTTGCTTTTTCTTCAGGAGATTGTTCGGAAGCTTCACCATCGGCTCTTTTTTCTGCAGATGATTTTAAATCGGTTCCACCCAATTTTTGTTCCGGTGGTGGCCCTTGTTCTTCTCCAGGTTTTTGTGCAGGTTCTTTTCCTGTTTCTTTATCAATTTTACCTTGTGCAGTTTGGTCTTTTTTAGTCGGTTGTCCCGGTTGAGCAGGCTTTGCTGCTTGTGTTGCTGCTTTTCCAGGTTGTTCTTTGGGTTTAGGTTCATTAGCAGGAGCATCATCTGGTCCTGTTATTTTTGAAGCTTGGATATGTGCAGGATGTTCTTTTGGCAATCTTAAAGCATTTCTAGCTTTTATTTTTTTTAACTCACCCTTACTATTGGTATAAGAAATGTCAACATCTAAATCTTTATTTGTATCTTCATCAAAATAACCCTCTACCCACAATTGAAAAGCTTCTTCGGTAACAACTCTATTAATTATTTCACTAATTGGGTCATACGGGTCATTCTTTTTATACCAATCCGGTTCATTTGATGGGTGTTCCTTTTCATGTCTTGTAGGATGTGGTTCGGGTCTCATTTCATAAGAAGGTTTTGTATTATTACTTTCTTCTACTGAACCTGTTGGTGCACCATTGATATATCCACCTGGTAAAACCAATCCAACACCAATTCCACCTGGCATCCCATCTTCGTTTAATTTTGAACTAATCATTTTGAAAATATCTTTATCAAATGATGGATATGCTTTTAAGAAAAACTTTTTTGCTACCTCTTTATTTGAACTTCCTAATTTTTTTCTAACATCGGTTCCACTTATTGGATTTTGTTCTGCAGGGACTGGATAATAATAACCAACCTCATCATAACCATATCCGGCTTTACCTTTATATGGTTTGAAATATCCACTCTTTAATCTACTGGCGTCCTTTTCTCCGACTGCTGCAATGTATGCAATTGTTTGACCATCGTAATGTTTTAATATTTCCACAGGTCTATACGGATTACTTACCTTTACAAATTTAGTAGAGGGAACGCCAAACATCTTAGTTGCAATTTCCTTCTTCTCATTAAAAGTAAATGGTGATTTGTCGGAAGATGTATCGTTTGATGTTGCAATATAAACATTTGCAGAACCAAATTCACTTACTAAGTTTTGATACGCTGCATAATGTCCTTTATGAAATGGTTGAAAGCGGCCGCCATATACGACTATTTCACCTTGCATTTTTGGTTTATCTTTTTCTACTAATAAATTCATGTGTATAAATATCTTATTTTATTAGAAATTCTTATAAACAAATGGGTCTCTTTTTTTAAGTTCTTCTAATTTTTTCTTAAATCTTTGTTTTCTTTTTCTTTCTTCGTATAGTTTCACAAAGAATGATATTATTGGCCAAGTTTTCATAATAATGATTTTAATTTTATTTTTGCTTCATTCAATCCCATTGCTTTATCATCTATAAGTAAATCATAGTGTATTTTACCCATATATAATCCATTATGCTTTACACCCCACTTCTCCAAGCTATTCAATGTTATATCGTATAACTTTGCGTAGATTTCTTTAACATCTCCATTCAATGTATGCATACCTCTTGCAGTATAAATATATATTGTGTGTCCTTTATCGTATAAAGAGTTTGATAAATCTATCATTTCTTGTATTGGTTCACAATAGTTGTATTTATCTATTCCCAATGATTCTTTTTCTTTTGGACGAAAACATAATGTATCATCTAAATCAAATGCTAATATTTTTTTATCAATCATTATGGTAAACTATTTAATTTGTTTTGTATTTTTTCTTTTATAATTGAATCCATCTTTGGTAGTTTATATGAATCATAACAATAGTGGCCGCATACCTGTATTAATTTGTGTTTATCATTTATATTAAAATCACTTTTAACCCATTTTTCCCATTTTTTAGAATCTAAACATATTTTATAAAATTCATCAATTTGTGTTTCATTCATATGTTCTAAATAAGTCAATGTTTGTATTTGTGCAATTTCAGGTCCTATATTTAAACTATCAACTCCATTATCAAATCTAATTTTCAATTCTTCATTGGTTAAATAATCACCATTATGCTCTTTGGTTTTTTTACCAAATTGTCTACATAATTTAACCATTTTTTTTAACTTTTCCAAATTAAAATGACCTGTGTTTTTCATATTAACCAAATCCAACCCCACGCCCGATTGTATTACAACAAATTCTATATTAGAAAATATTTCTTTTTTTAAATTATAATTTAAAAATGTTAATATACTATCCAAATCAAAATCTTCAATACGAATAATCGCTTCTTCTGTTAATATTTCATATTTTAAATTAGGGTTTATATGATACAAATAATTCATAGTATCAATCGTTTGCGTTATACCTATTGATTTATCATTTCCTATAATTTTCCAAGGGTCTATATGAATTATATCAAAAAATTTTGCATCATTGGCATATGATAGAAGGCCGTCATCTTCAATTTTTCCTTGGGATGGGCCGGCATGGTCTCTTTCTAAAACAATATTACTTTTGCTTCTAACATATTTATAAAATGTAGTAATATCCCACCCATTCACATATCCTCCATCAAAATCAATTTGCCTTCGTGTTGGTAATAATCCAAATCTATCAGATTGTAATTCTAATACAGAATCTACAATTTGTTTAGACATTGGACATATAAAGTATTTAGGTGTTTTCATAATCTATACCTGTATATAATTTGAATTGCTGTATTGCTTGTAATTTCGAAACTATTTTACCATCTTCGGTGTGGGGTCTTAAATCTATTATTTTATTTTTAATTGATTTAATTTCTATTGGAGTTGCATTTATAAAATATTGATTATTAACATCATCTATATTTGGAATATCATTTCTAGACACTATTGAAAAACTAATATTTAACTTTGATAAACTATACATAATAGCTTTTGCAAACCCACCCATACCAATTATATTTATATGATTTATCGATTTATTCTTTAAAAAATCATAAACGCCAAGCCAATCAGTATTGTATCCTATTAATTTATTATCATTTATAAGAACAGTATTAACTGCACCTATTTTTTTAGCATCTTCATTTAATTCATCCAATAATTCGATAACAGAAACTTTATTCGGCCTACTTAATGCAAACCCACCAAATTGCAAATGCTTTACTGATTGAATTGTTTCTTTTATATTATTTGAATAAAATGATTTATATATGGCATTTATATTATATCTTTTAAATGCTGTATTAAAAAATATGCACCCATTATTTCCAGGTGATTCGGAAAATGAACCATATAATTTGGTGTCTTTATTTATCATATTATAGATTTTTTACCACTTAATGAGATTATTATTTCTTTTGCAATTAAATGGTGGCCATTTTGATTTGGGTGGTAATCACCATCCACAAATTTCAAACCAATGTCGTTATTATCTTTAAATCTTTGTTTTGTTTTAGTAATAAAATCGGTTGCATCTATGTTCCTACTTCCATTGGGAAATGATAATATCCTTTTTTCGTTCCAAACAGTATTGGTTATTTTTTCTTTTTTTGTATCTGCATATGAATTGTGGTGAATTTTTAAAAACCAATATTTTATGGTTGCACCTATTGTATTTTCAATATAATCAAATACATTAATGATTGTCAAATAATCTTTCAATAACAACTCATCATTAAATTTGTCAATGAAATTCAAAAATAGCATTATTTGTTCATCATTATAAAATTTTTCTTTTTTAAAATAATCAATCACATGGATGTCAAAATTTGTTACAATTCCATTATTTAGGTCTCTTGCAATCTCACTATTCCACTTTAATTGTGGGTTATCTAATATTAAATAATTTAAATTATACCTACTTGGGTAGGTAAATTCAAAAATAACAACATCGTCTTTTTTTATTAATGATAAATCACTCAATAGTTTTATAAATGTGTTATTTACGGAAATACCACCCTTTCCTCTATTAACTAAATTATAATTTAATTCATTCGATACAATCGTTGGCCAAAATTTAAAATCTGGGTCGATTTTTGATAAATCATCCCAATCTGTCCAGCTACATCCATATGTCCATAATGTTTTACCCATATTGTAGCATTTCAATTGATTTAAACCATAACATTTTTCCAAATTTACCATCATGCAATGGTGACATATTTAAATAAATTAAACCAGTTATTTGTTTAACCAGTTTTATATCATAACCATTCTCAATAATCCAATTTTCGTATATTGTTTTAAATTTATTAAGATTATCTGAAATTGGATAAGAATAATTAACGGAATAAAGTCCTTCATTGTATTCAATTTTATCTTCATCTTTCATTAAGTTATATGGTATTAATAATCCTCCATATATCTTAGCTAAGTCATAATAAATATCACCTGACTCAATAGATTCTCCAAAAGAGTCTCTCCAATCGATATAATAGAATTTATCTTCGACTTGGTTATATATCATATTGTCAAAATGAATATCACCATGAAACGCCGAATAAAATGGGTTATTATTTAATTTATCAAAATTAAAATTTTCAACAATAGACTCCATCGATTTACTTTTAACTCCATTTATTTCATGCTCTGAAACGAAATAAGTTTGGCCATACTTTTGCAAGAAAAGATTCATTCTATTTTTTGTTTTGGTTTGATAAAACAATTTTAAATCTGATTTTGAGTTTGGTTGGATTGTTTTAAGTTTTTCTTTTAGAACATTTAAAAATGATATATAAACATTTATATCATCTATTTCATATGGTGTTTTGCCTTCATTCCATTTATAGTATATAAAATTGTTTGTAAAACCAAAGTCCAAAGGTATCATATCACTTAAATGTTTGGCTCTTATTATTTTATTAGTTAATGTTGTTTTATTTGGAATGAATTTTAGAAAAGTTTCATTGTCTTTATAGGTTATTTCTTCCGTATCTTTTTTTAATGATATTGGACTATCTTTGAAATATTCTCTTGTCCTTTCTAAATCATCCAAATTACCCGTATCAAACCATTTTAATTTTTTTATTTTTAAAGTAGGGTAATTCGTTGTGTTTTCAAATGCACATACCAACTCGCCATCTTTAATGTTTTTTTCCAATTCATGCCAAAAAATTTCATAATCATAAATTCCACCTAATCCAATAAAAGCATAATCAAATCCATTTTCACTTTTATTAACCAATGAATTAATGTTGTCCGCACCATCAATTGAAATGGTGGAATACTTTTCAGGAAAGTCGGTGGTTTGTACTCCCAACCAATTGCCGTCAATATGTGGTAATGGTGAATCAATTAAACAATCACCCATAATAAAGTAAAATGGACTTTGTAAGTGTTCTTTACACATTAAAGCACTATAACCAGGGCCAGTATTTTTCCCTTCATATTTATCAACATTTACAAAAGTGAATTTATGTTTTGGGTGTGTAATTTTACAATATTCAATAATAGATTCTCCCTGATACCCTAATGCAATTACGAAATTATATGTAGGTGGAAACATATCAATTATGTGTGAAATAATAGCCTTATTGTTTATTGGTAAAAGTGTTTTATTAATATTTTGTGTTAATTTTTTTAGTCTAGTTCCAAAGCCTGCACATGTAATTAATACTGATGGTGTTTTGTGTTCACCTTCAATTTTTCCATTATCTCTACCAAATTCATCATCAATTCTAAATACATCATCAACTTCAGGCGTCGATACCTCTTGCATAATTAAATCAGTTAATGCAATTACACGATGTTTTCTAGGTGGTTTAACATTATAAAATTCACCGGCTCCATATATCTTTTTAATCATTTCTCCATTATCATCTTCCAACCAAATTTCAGCTTTACCAGATATAATATAATTGGTCTCTACTTTAAAATTATGATATTGTAAGGATGTTTTATATCCTTCATTGATATAGATTCTCTTATAGCAATAAAAATCATTTAGTTCAATCCATTCTTCTTTTCCCCAAGGTTTAAAAATTGTTTTCATATTTATTTTTTATATTGTTCTTGATTATCACCCCATTCCATAGTTTTTTCAAAAACATTCTTTATGTTTAATTCTTTCATTCCTCTAACATTTGCTCTAGTTGTTGCCATAGAAATATGTTCAACATTTTCAACAACATACCCTAATTTTAAAATGTGTTTAGATAAATCTTGATGAATTGCCGTAATCGTATGTGGAATTGTTTCAATCAGATTAGACATTACATGAAAGTTACCAATAAAGAAAATATCTTGTATGAATGGTTCATTATTATTAAATATTATTTTTTCTAAACCATATATGGTATTTGGTTTGTTATATTTAAAAAGTCTTTCATATGGTTCACTAATTACTTTATAATTATCAGGTCTTGTCAGCATTATTAAATCATATTCCTTACCACTATCTTTTACCATTTTCAAACAATTCTTCCAATGGTAAATTAATTTTTGTGGATTGGTTAACTCTTTAAAATTATCTTCAGATTGAACTGATGTGATTACATTTGGAATATGTTTTTTAATTCTTTCTTCGGTTACTTCTTCATCTACATTGATACTCAATCTTATATTTTTTTGTGTCGATTTATTCCATGTTGAGAAATAAACATCAGAATCTATGTTATTTAAAAAATCCCACGATTTAACTGCAATGTCAAATTCTCTATACATACCATAAACAAGTACAGCTAATTTCATATCAATTTTGGTTTTTGTATTATACTCAATAGATAATTAAAAAAATCTCTATGCCCCTTATATGACCAATGGTAGTCTCGTATTTCATTATTTGTTGCATGGTGTATTGTTTCATACTTATTCCACAGATTTTCGACATCCCATATGTGAGAAAATTCAACTTTCTTATCTTTTACCAATCTATCTTTAATAAAATTTAATCGAATATCATGTCTATGTGAATATAATGCTTGTGTGGCAAACTCAACAGAAAAAACTTTTATGCATTCAATTTGTTCATCGGAATAAACACCAATTGTTAAATCATCAAACCACTTTTTAACATCATTCTCTCCACCTCTGTAAACAATTGATTGTGGTTCAATTTCATTCATTTTTTTAGGGAAATCAAATCTATGTGACCAACTTTTACCAATTATAACAATATCTCCTTCATCTATTTTATCCCAACTATACATTAACTCATCTATAATAGATTCATTGGAGGAACCACCCATTCCTTTATTAATTAATTTTAACTTTAATGAATTTGCCAATAATTGTGGCCAATTCAATTCATTTTCACTTACTCTATATTTTTGTCTATATAAATCGTGTTCTAATGTTCCATCTCCATATGTAAACGAACAACCAAACGTCCATAACTTTCTCATATTATTTTTTCTTTTATTATATCATCATTAATAATATTTTCATAAAAAATTTCATTATTTCCCAATCCTGGTAAACCTAAGAATAATTTTTTTTGAATGAAATCTTTAGTTTTACATATTCTTGAATCGATAAACATTGCTTCGTTTTTAATGTTTAAATCTTTAATATAGTGAGTTAAAACATTTTCAGGAGGTGTGCCCATGCCTTCGGCAAATAGGTTATTGTCTATGGATGGTAAAGCTCGGTAAAAAGATGCTATTTTATCATAAGTTAAAGAATTACAAATCCAAAAAACATCTCCGTAAATTGTAAATGGATATGTCTCATGTGGACGGTTGTGCATTGTGAAAACAGTATTTGATTTTACATTTAAAATCATACTAATAATATAATCGATTTCATTTTCTTGTATATATTGGTCATATCTTAATCTGATGCAAACATCGTATTCAAATCCATTATCAATTTCATATTTTCTTTTCATTTCCGCTGCTCTCATTAACGAATAAAATTGTTGAGAACTCCAAGCTATCGGGGTTTTATTTTTATATTTATGGCCTGCTTTTTTAATATAATCAACAACTTGTTGATTTTTTTCATAACTTTCAAACAAGTGGTCTTTGGGTTTATAGGTTGACAAAACTTTATTAAGTGTTTCCGTATCATAGGGAATTATTTCATCTTTGCCTGTATTAACTATGATAGGATTAGAATCACTATCAAAATTCCAACTATGGCAGAAAAAATGAACATTTGAATCTAATCTTTCTAATTTTTTTATTAATTTAAAAATATTCTGATAACACTTATCCCATGTTCTTAATTGGCCACTTACACAAATAGCTATTTTTAATGGTTTAAGATGACTGAGAACATTGGGTGCGTAATTCATATGTTTTAGTGTATATTTTTTTAATTCATTCAAAGTATAATAATCAATGTAGCGGACATCCGTCAAATGTTGATAGTCGTGATTATATAAAATTCTATTACATTCCATTATTTTATTAAAATCGATATTAATATCAAAAAAATTTAATGATATTTCCCTTAGTGGGGCCCAACATTTATCCATTTCAGGTAAACATTCATCAAATGGTATTCCTTGATTTTTTAAAAACGTTCCAAAAATTTTATGGTAATTTTCTTCTTCTTTTATTTTTAAAATATGATAATCATAAAAAAGCTTTAATTGATTGATGATTTTAGAGTTATGAATATAAAAAACATCATGTATTGTATATGGATTTAATTGTTCGTCTGACATCCATATTGAGTCTGCAAAAAATTCCCCATCATTGATTCTATTCAAGTATTTTGCAAATAAATTATCCAAAACCACACCAGCTTCATAAATTACATCAAATCTCATTTTGATAACTACATCATATTCAAAACCATTTTCTTTTTCAAAATTTTTAACTAACTCCAAAGATTTATACCAAGAATGCCATAGAGACGATTTATTGTTTGTGTTTGCTATATTATTTATATAGTCGTCATGACTTTCAACCACATACTTTTTGGGTTTATATAATTTAACAATTTTTAATAATTTATTTAAACATTCATAGCATTCATGTGTATAATCAACATCATCTCTTAAATCACCAAATAGTTTTTTTTCTGATTTAATATCCCAAGTATGGAAGAAAAAATCTATATTAGGTAATTGATTACCCAAAAACTTAATAATAGATGTATTAGCTTCCAATGCGGTTCTCATTTGACCAGAAAAACAAACAGCGATTTTCATTATATTATTTTTTAATGTAGTTCAACATTTCATCTTGAATATCAGGCTCAACATATTCTTGTGCTCCAGGGTTAGCGCCTTGTGGTTTCATAACCCATCCTTCTTTTTTTGCAGTTTCCATAACCTCATCAACATAACGATTTGAATTAGCATCATCACCATCTACTACTTTCGTAAGTGCTTCTATATTTGTCATTGGTATAGATTCAAACCAATCTCTTAACATTGGAAATGTTTCAACGAAATTTTTATTTCTTCTGATATCGTATTGAGTATAGAAAGATTTAAAATCTCTTTCTCTTGAGTTTAAAGATGAAGTGTGATTGTGTCCTGTTTCAATTTCTCTAATATATGCCACCATTCTTAACATCCCATCTCTCTCCCAATCTTGAAAGAAATTTGCACCTCCATCGTAGTTATCAAATATCCATTTTTCAATATGATTGGCTCTTTCTTCTCTAATATGTTTAGGTAGAGTTACTATTGACTGAAAAGAAGGAAACCTTAGTATATTAAATGAACAAGCTGGTGCGGATGTTTTGTATGTTCTTTTTAATCTAAGAATTTCATCCATAAATTCGGTTATTGAAAATAAACAAAGTGAGTTGATTGTCATCATACAATTAATTGATTGTACATTACCCTCTGTGAGCATTCTTTCAACATTGTGTAACCATTTTTCCCATTTTAATCCATCTCTAATATACTCAGCATGTTTACCAAATGATTCACAGCTAGTGTATAGGTGAAAACTTTTGATATTATGACTTGCCCTTAATAACTCCTCAAATAATTCATCTTTCTGACCTAAATTAGAATTAACGGCAAACTCTACTTCACATTCTTTATTTTGTTCCCACCATTTCATTAATTTCCAAAAGTCTTGGGACATGGTTGGTTCACCGCCAGTTACACGCAATTCTCTCAATGAGTATTGTAGTTCTCCTTCCCACC
>B570J29032_109957644_pt1 | contig 10302 bp, 6 predicted proteins | sample LakMenEpi16Nov12_FD_29032 | JGI IMG/M metagenome (IMG submission 29032)
TCGACATACGTACCCAAGCCGCGTCAACCGGTGATGACGGTGCGGCTCGATCAGATTAGGCAGGTCCTCGACGAGGTGCTGACGTGGCGATTCGCGGCCGATTCGATCGTCTCCCATTGGTTTAGAGCTCATCCCAAACTCGGCATCCGTGACAGGGCAGAGGTTGCTGAAGTTGTCTATGATGTGTTGCGCCATTTGCGCCGATATCGTCAACTTGGCGAAAGTGGCGTTGGTAATGCGGTACGGCGTTTAGCGATACAAGGTGCCATTTCTGTGATGGGTGCAGAAAAAGTTCGTCCTGTGCTGGATACGGGTGAGTTGGCATGGCTCGATAGGATCAGCCAAATTGAAGAACAATCTCTGTCATTACAAGTGCGTACAAGCTTGCCGGACTGGTTGTTTGAGCGCCTCAAACAAATGCCCGATCTTGAAGCCTTGACGGCTTCTTTGAACATAGCGGCCCCTCTCGATATTCGTGTGAATCCCATAAAAGCAGACCGTGATGAAATGCTGGCGGATCTCACCAAGGGCAACGGTGTACGGCACGCCCCAGTGCCAACGCCTTATTCACCTTGGGGCATTCGCTTAAAAGGGCGACCTGCGATGAATAAATGGCATCAATTCGAGCACGGGTTGATCGAAGTGCAGGACGAGGGTAGTCAGTTACTCGCGCTTCTTGTCGGACCAAAGCGCGGTGAAATGGTTATTGATTTTTGTGCTGGAGCAGGGGGTAAAACATTATTGCTTGGTGCGTTGATGCGTTCTACTGGGAGGTTGTATGCCTTTGATGTATCCGCCACACGCCTTGCCAAGGCTAAACCACGCTTTGCGCGTAGTGGTTTGTCCAATATTGTCCCAGTGGCGATCGAGCATGAAAATGACACACGCGTGCGTCGCTTAGCGGGTAAGGCGCAGCGCGTCTTGGTCGATGCACCTTGTAGCGGTGTGGGGACCTTGCGTCGCAACCCAGATTTGAAATGGCGTCAGTCCGTGCAGAGTTTGCTGGAGTTAACCGCGTTACAGACTCGCATACTGGCGAGTGCTTCGCGTTGTGTGGCGCCGGGCGGCAGACTTGTCTATGCCACATGCAGTCTTCTCAAGGAAGAAAATCAGGATCAAGCAGAATTGTTCTTAGCGAATCATCCTGATTTTGAGTTGATTGATGCCGCGCCTATTTTGGCCGCTCGTACGCCGCTTCATATCGAGGGCCCCTATTTGAGTTTGAGGCCTGATGTTCATGGAACGGATGGATTCTTTGCAGCAATTTTTGAAAGAAAGAAAAATTTAGTTTCAGTGGTTGATACCAAGACCAGCGAGGAGGAAGTAGAGGTTGAAGTGGAAGTGGAAGTAAAAGCAGTAAAGCCTCCTGCCAAAAAGAGGGTCAAGGCGTCAAAAGTAAAAACTCTTGAGCCTGATCTCGACTCTGATCCCAAAGACACCTAAGTTTCATGCGTTAAGCGTCGTTTAAAGGCGTTCTAGGTTAATTAGCGACTGTTAACCCTTAATTACTTGATTTTGCGCAAATAATTGAGGGTTTTTATTAGCAGGCAGGCCTTGTGTAGGCTAAAATTCAACATAATTATTGTATTGGATCATAGACACATACATGAACGACATTCTTTCTTTCGCAGCAGGTGGTTTACTACAGGCAACTTGGTGGCAGGTGGTTTTGTTTACGCTGGGGATGACTCACATCACCATCGTTGCCGTCACCATTTTTCTGCACCGAAGCCAAGCGCACCGTGGTTTGGATCTGCATCCGGCTTTGATGCACTTTTTCCGCTTTTGGCTTTGGTTGACCACTGGCATGGTGACCAAGGAATGGGTGGCCATTCATCGCAAGCACCACGCTCGTTGCGAGCGAGAGGGTGATCCGCATTCACCCATGTTTTACGGCATTGGCAAGGTTTTATTTAGTGGTGCGGAGCTTTACCGCCACGAATCTAAAAATGCAGAGACCATTTCCAAGTTCGGTCATGGTACGCCTGATGATTGGCTTGAGACCAATATTTACACCCGCTACAGTGCACGAGGCATCCTCTTGATGTTAGTCATCGACGTGACTTTGTTTGGCGCGATTGGTTTGACGATTTGGGCCATCCAGATGGCTTGGATTCCTTTCTGGGCGGCGGGTGTTGTCAACGGCGTTGGTCATTACTTTGGTTATCGCAACTTTGCCAGTCCCGACACGAGCACAAATGTCTTCCCTATTGGCATCCTGATTGGCGGCGAAGAACTTCACAACAACCACCATGCCTATGGGACCTCGGCCAAGTTTTCAAGTAAATGGTATGAGTTGGATATTGGTTGGATTTATATCCTAGGCCTAAAAGGTCTTGGATTGGTCAAGATCAAAAAAGTCGCGCCGACATTACGTCTCGAAGCCACGGGTAAGTCCGGCGTTGATCTGCGCACCTTACAAGGCGTGATTGCGCATCGCTATGAGATTTTGGCTCGATATACTGGCATTATGAAATCTGCTTGCAAAGAAGAGTTGATTCGCTTAAAGGCCTCTAAATCTGACAGCAAGGCAGATGCCTTGACTGCTGCAACCCACTGGCTGGGTCGTGGAGAGGAAAATTTAGCGCCTGCCGAGCGTGCCCGTATCGAACAAGCACTCTCCCTCAATGAATCATTGTCCACGCTCGTTCTGATGCGTCATGATCTTGTCAAACTTTGGGATAGCTCAACCGCTTCTAGTGAACAACTCTTGCATGATCTGCAAGCGTGGTGCCAGCGTGCCCAACAAAGCGGTATTGCAAGTCTCGAGGAGTTCGCTTTGCGTTTACGCCGCTATGCGGCATGATCGATAAGCTTAACGACCCACAGCGCGATGCGGTGACTTTACCTGCTCAACACGCACTGGTGTTGGCGGGAGCAGGCAGCGGTAAAACTCGGGTGTTAACCACCCGTATGGCTTGGCTGATTCAAACTAACCAAGTCAGTCCTCTTGGTGTTTTGGCCGTCACCTTTACGAACAAAGCTGCCCGTGAAATGGTCGCGCGTGTTTCGGCAATCTTGCCGATTGATACGCGCGGACTTTGGATTGGCACCTTTCACGGACTCTGCAATCGGATGTTGCGCGCGCATCATCGTGATGCTGGTTTGCCGCAGGCTTTTCAGATTCTGGATACGGCCGATCAACTCGCCGCCATCAAGAGACTTCTCAAAGCAAATGGCGTGGATGATGACAAGTATCCCCCTCGGGATGTGCAGCGATTTATCAATGGGGCCAAAGAAGATGGTCAGCGCCCTGGAGACGTTGAGGCTTACGATAGTTTCCGTAGGCGCTTGATTGAGATTTATACCTTGTATGAGGCTCAGTGCCAACGAGAAGGTGTCGTCGATTTTCCAGAGCTGCTCTTGCGGGCTTATGAGTTGTTGTCGAGACATGCGCCGATTCGTGAGCATTATCAGCGACGGTTCAAGCACATCTTGGTCGATGAATTTCAGGATACTAATACACTTCAATACAAATGGCTCACGTTACTCGCGGGTGGGGGAGCACATCTGTTCGCCGTTGGTGATGACGATCAGTCCATCTACGCTTTTAGAGGTGCCAACGTAGGCAATATGGCGGACTTTGAGCGAGATTACGCCCACGGTACTGTCATTCGGCTTGAGCAAAATTATCGTTCTTTTGGCCATATTCTTGATTCGGCGAATGCGTTGATCAGCCACAACACGGGTCGCCTGGGTAAAAACCTTTGGACCGAGCAAGGCGTGGGGGAGCAGATACGCGTTGTGGAGCAACCCACTGACCTGCTCGAAGCGCAGTGGTTGGTCGAAGAAGTCCGAGGTTTAATCTCTGACGGTCGCGACCGAAGTCAAATCGCCATTTTGTATCGCAGTAATGCGCAATCCCGGGTGATTGAACATGCTTTATTTTCAGCGGGTGTGCCTTACAAGGTATATGGGGGTTTGCGGTTTTTTGAACGTCAAGAAATTAAACATGCACTCGCCTATTTGCGTCTGATGGCAAACCTTGATGACGATACATCTTGGATGCGCGTCGTCAATTTTCCTCCTCGTGGAATTGGAGCACGTACGCTTGAGCTTTTAGGCGATCAGTCTAAAGCCTACGACACGAGCTTGAGTGCGGCAGTCGCAAGAGTACCCGGCAAGGGGGGATCTAATCTTGCTCAGTTTTCTCTTCTCATCCAGCGCTTGGCACAAGAGACACGCAGTTTGCCTTTGCCCGAACTCGTGGAGCACGTGATCGAGCAGAGTGGTTTGATCGGACATTATCAGCTAGATCGTGAAGGCGCGGATCGAATCGAAAACCTTCGGGAACTGATTACTGCAGCTGCGGCTTTTGTCGCGGAGTCTGACATGGGTGGCTTGCCTGCGGGCGAAGTCGTGCAAACGATGGGCGCGCAAGATGCCATGCAAGAGGGCTTTGATGGTCTTTCGCCATTGATGGCATTTTTGTCTCATGCTGCGCTTGAAGCAGGTGACAATCAAGCACAAGCGGGGCAAGATGCAGTTCAACTCATGACCGTGCACGCAGCCAAAGGGCTGGAGTTTGATGCTGTATTTATTACCGGCATCGAAGAAGGTCTTTTCCCACATGAAAACAGTATTCTCGAACAAGCGGGTCTCGAAGAAGAGCGTCGTCTTATGTATGTCGCGATCACCCGCGCCCGTGAGAGACTTTACTTTAGCCTTGCTCAAAGCCGTATGCTCCATGGACAGACACGCTACGCAATGCGATCGCGGTTTTTATCTGAGGTGCCCGAAGAGCATTTAAAGTGGTTGACACCTAAGCAGGGTCTTGTTGATTCAGAGCCTCGCTGGAAGTCCAGTAGTGCGGGCTTTGATCCGTATGCAAGGCAGGGCAAGACTGCTGCTGTTAGTTCGAACAATCGCAGCTCGACTTCTGGCGTGACCGTCGGCAGTCAGCACTTTCGCGTTGGTCAAGGTGTTCGTCATGGTCGTTTTGGCGAAGGAACAATTTTTGGTTTGTCTGGGAGCGGTTTGGATGCTCAGGCTCAGATCCAATTCCGTGATGTGGGCGCAAAAACCTTGGCACTCGGCGTAGCCAAGCTTGAAATCATTCAGAGCTAGAGCGTCGTTTGTCCAGCGCTTGTATGTGTACTGATCGATTCCAGTTCACTTTGTAACTCAAGCCATACTTCCTCAAGCTCCCCATGTTTTTTCGTGAGCTCGCCATGTTGAGCAAGCGTCTGCACACGTTCTTGACGCCTTGATTCTGAATACAAATCTGCATCCGCAATCAGCGCATCCAGTGTTTTAAGTTTGCTTTGTGTGGACTCAAGCTCTTTCTCAACTTTAACAAGTTTGACTTCGATGGGTTTGCGTAATAACGCGGTGCGTTGGCGCTCTTGAGCTTCTTCTCGTTTTTGTTGTTTACGATCCGTATTGCTAGAGTCTGCGCCTACTATCGCGTTAAAGGAAGATGTGAGTGTGTCCGTGCCAGCAGTTTGTTTCCCAGCAAGCTCTTGTTTACGCGCGTTAGATTGATGTTGGGACAACCAATCACGATAGTCTTCGAGGTCGCCGTCAAATTCTTGTACGCCACCATCAGCAACAATCCAAAAGCGATCGACGGTTGTACGCAATAGGTGTCGGTCATGCGAGACCAACAACATACTGCCTCCGAACTCAGCCAGGGCCGTTGTTAAGGCTTCGCGTGTTTCTACGTCCAAGTGGTTGCTTGGTTCATCGAGAAGCAAAAGATTAGGTCTTTGCCAAACGATGAGTGAGAGCGCGAGTCTTGCTTTTTCACCCCCTGACATAGGCTCGACCTTGTCCATCACGCGGTCTCCGCCGAAACCAAAACTCCCAAGGTAGTTACGCAGTTCTTGTTCGCGAGTTTGAGGGGCAAGTCGGGCAAGGTGCTGCAAAGGGCTGCTGTCGAGGTCCAGCATATCAAGCTGGTGTTGAGCGAAATATCCAACCTCTAGACCACGTGATGCTTTGCGACTCCCAGCTTGAACGTCAAGTTCGCCAGCGAGTGTTTTCACAAGCGTACTTTTACCGGCGCCATTGACACCTAAAATGCCGATCCGATCGCCACCTCGAACCATCAAACGCACTTTACTCAATATAGGAATGACAGTGCCTTGCTCGTTGGTATAACCGGCCTGCATGTCTTCCAACACCAAAAGTGGATCGGGCATTTCTTCGGGTGAGGGAATACGGATGTCAATCCCTGACTCGGCGTGAATAGGTGCGAGCAATTCCATGCGCGCTAATGCTTTAACACGACTTTGAGCTTGCTTGGCCTTGGATGCTTTTGCTTTGAATCGATCAATAAATCCTTGCAGCCTAGCTGTTTCTCTTGTCTGACGCTCCCATGCGATTTTGGTTTGACGAAGTCGTTCAGACCGTTGGATGATAAAGTCTTGATAGCCGCCTTTATAGCGATTGAGTTTGCCTTGATCAAAGTGAAGAATCGTTTGAGCGACAGAATCCAAAAATTCAGTGTCGTGAGAAATCAGCAAGACCGTGCCTGCATAAGCACCTAACCAGCGTTCCAGCCAAAGCATGGCATCCAAGTCTAAGTGATTGGTCGGTTCGTCTAGCAACAGTAGCTCTGAAGGAGCCATTAATGCTCTGGCCAGTGCGAGTCTCATTCGCCAACCGCCAGAAAAACTGTTCACGGAGTGATCCCACTGCGCAGGCGTAAATCCCAGGCCTGCCAGCAGTTGCTCTGCGCGTGAGGCTGAGGTCCAGGCGCCCACCTCGATGAGTTCGGCTTCTAGCTCTGCAATGCGTGCGCCAAGGATTTCTGCTTGATTGGGATTTCTTTCAAGCTCGGCTGAAAGGGCATTGCGTTCACGCTGAAGTTCGCGCAAATGTGTATCGCCGTCGATCACAAAGTCACGCGCACTGTTTTCGCTTGATGCGATTTCTTGTTTGACACTTGCTATGCGCCAACCTAAGGGAACCTCTAGCGTTCCAGCGTCAGCATCGATTTCGTGTTGAAGCAGTGCAAATAGGGTCGATTTGCCAGCACCATTTTTACCAACGAAACCAACACGTTCGCCAGGGTGTACAACGAACTCAGTTTGATCGAGTAATACTTTGGTGCCACGACGAACCGTCAAGCCATACGCACGAATCACGGTGTTAATTGCTCTTTGGTGAGGAGGAGAATTTGATCTGAAGCCTCAGCGGTATCAAGCCAAACAGGCTCAAGCTCAGGGAATGCCAGTTCGAAAAAGGACCGTTCATGACCGATTTCGATGAGTAAAAGTCCATCATCGCGTAAGTGCGCGGGTGCCTGTTCAATAATCGTTCTCACCACATCCATACCATCATCCCCACCCGCGAGTGCTAGGGAAGGCTCATGGCGATATTCTGGGGGGAGGGTCTGCATCGATGCTGCGTTGACATAGGGCGGATTACTAATAATCAGATCGTATTGCGCTGAAACTGGGAGTGGATCGTAAAGACTTCCATGGTGCAGATTGAGACGATCTTGCAGTCCGTGCTGCGCCACATTGATGAGGGCGACATCAAGCGCCTCTTTTGAAATATCTGTTGCATCGACAAAAGCTTCAGGAAACTGATGTGCTGCGATGATCGCTAAGCAACTGGAGCCGGTGCACAAATCAAGGATGCCGGTGACTTCGTAGGGATCAGCGATCCAAGGGCGCAGCTGATTCATCAGTAATTCGGCGATCGGTGAGCGTGGCACGATCACTCTTTGATCAACATAAAAGGCATAGCCTTGTAACCATGCTTCATGGGTTAAATACGGTGCGGGCAATCGTTGCTCACATCGCAAGTCGATCAAGCTCAAGGCCTTTGCACGCTCTGAGGGTAGAACGCGTGCATCCATGAATGGCTCGAGCTGATCGGGTGGTAAGTGCAGTGCATGTAAAACCAAATAAACAGCTTCGTCCCAAGCATTATCAGAGCCATGACCAAAGAAAAGCTTATGCTCATTAAAGCGCGACACGGCATACCGAATTAAATCGCGTACGCTGAGTAACGCTTCGCGTGAAACGTCTGTTAATTGGATCATTAGGCTCTCAACAAATCGTTGATGCTTGTTTTTGCTCGTGTCTGCGCATCTACACGCTTGACGATAATGGCACAGTTCAAGCTGTGAGATCCGTCTGCGGAGGGCAGAGAACCGGGCACAACTACAGAGCCTGAGGGGACGCGACCGTAGTGAATTTCTTTGGTTTCACGATCATAAATACGTGTGCTTTGTGAAAGAAAAACACCCATGGCTAGAACGGAATTTTCTTCGACGATGACGCCTTCGACAACCTCGGAGCGTGCGCCGATAAAGCAATTGTCCTCAATAATGGTTGGGTTAGCTTGGAGAGGCTCGAGAACGCCGCCAATGCCCACACCGCCAGACAAATGAACATTTTTACCGATTTGTGCGCAGGAGCCCACCGTAGCCCAGGTGTCCACCATGGTGCCTTCATCGACGTATGCGCCGATATTGACATAGGAGGGCATCAAGACAACATTGCGACCAATAAACGCACCACGGCGTGCGACAGCTGGGGGGACTACTCTGTAGCCACCGGTTTTAAAGGCGGTTTCGCCAAATTCTGCAAACTTGAGTGGGACTTTGTCATAAAACTGCATAGGTGCCTGGCCCATGATGGCATTGTCATATAAACGGAAGGAGAGCAAGACGGCTTTTTTAATCCATTGATGAACAACCCATTTTCCGTTGACCTTTTCAGCGACGCGCAAATGTCCTGCGTCCAAGGCATCAATGGTGTGTTCAACGGCTTCGCGAACGCCTGCATCAGCGGCAGAGGGTGAAAGATTCGCGCGGTTTTCCCAGCCTTGTTCAATGGTAGTTTGAAGATCGAGAGTCATGTGAGCCCTATTTTAAAAATCGAGAAAGAAATCAATACGTGCTTTTAATAATGTGACAAGGCCTAAAAATCATAGGCATCATCACGCTGACTAGCGTTTGTTATGTGTGTAGTGTTTTCGTACAAAGTCTGCGATGCGTTGCGCACCTTCGACGCAGTCCTCCAGAGGAGCAACAAGGGCGATTCGAATGCGGTTTAGTCCTGGATTGACGCCTTCTACCGTGCGACCGACGTAGCTTCCGGGCAACAAGGTCACATTGGTGTGCGTCAAGAGATCACGAACAAAGACATCATCTGGGCCGGGAGTGCCAGCCCAAAGATAAAAAGAGGCATCCGGACGATCGACCTCTAGAACGGGTTTGAGAATCGGTAATACCGCATCAAATTTTGCTCGGTATTGCTCGCGGTTTTCAATGACGTGCGCTTCATCATTCCACGCGGCAATACTTGCGGTGGATACGACGGGGGACAGGGCACTGCCGTGGTAAGTGCGGTAGAGCAGGAATTTCGCGATCAAACTCGCATCGCCTGCGACGAAACCTGATCGCATACCGGGTACGTTTGAACGCTTTGAAAGACTCGAAAAGCTGATCAAATGACGAAAATCCGTTCGACCGAGTAGGTGCGCAGCTTGCATCCCGCCTAAGGGTGGATTGTTTTCATCGAGATAAATCTCCGAATAGCATTCGTCGGAGGCGATTGCAAAGCCATATTTGTCGGAGAGATCAAATAAAACTTTCCAATCGGCTAAGGGCATGACGTTGCCGGCAGGGTTGCCCGGCGAACAGACAAAAAGAAGTTGTGTACGTGCCCAAACGCCAGCAGGAACCTTAGTCCAGTCGCAACGAAAGTTTTTAGTGGGATCAGAGTTAACGTAGTAGGGGGTCGCACCACCTAATAGCGCCGCACCTTCATAAATTTGATAAAAAGGATTTGGACAAACAACCAGTCCGTCTTTTGAACTATCCAAGACAACTTGACCAAATGCAAAAAGTGCCTCGCGCGAACCTAGGGCGGGCAATATCTGTGTCTCAGGATCCGGACAAGGAATACCGTAACGCCTGCCTATCCATTGACTGATGGCTTGGCGAAGTTTGGGATCGCCTTTGGTGGGTGGGTAAACGGACAAACCGTCGAGCCCCCCGATTATTGCGGACTTTACGCACTCGGGAGCCGGGTGTTTGGGCTCACCAATGGAAAGATTAATCGGCCGCAAGCCCGAGGCGGCAGGGTTTGATTGTGCCAACAAGGCACGGAGTTTTTCAAACGGATAGGGCTGTAAAGTGTCGAGGCGAGGATTCATTCTGCCATTTTAACCAGTTGGCTGGCAGGGTGGGGCGGAAAACATGCTTAGTGTGCGCTACAATGTCTGGCTATTGCGAAGGTGGCGAAATTGGTAGACGCACCAGGTTTAGGTCCTGACGCCGTAACAGGTGTGCGGGTTCGAGTCCCGCCCTTCGCACCAACACTGTTCTTTGATTCGGCG
>B570J29032_109957641_pt1 | contig 10301 bp, 16 predicted proteins | sample LakMenEpi16Nov12_FD_29032 | JGI IMG/M metagenome (IMG submission 29032)
AACAATGATTCTAAGTTAGATAGGATATTTGTGATATTAGGTTTCAATCCGTGGTTTGATTGGGTTTCAGAAGAGCAAGCATGGGTTAGTAATGAGTACTACGGAAAAATTCATCCATTAGATATGCTAACAGAAGGATTGATCTTGCCAACAATTAAATTTGATAAAGAACTTGTATGAAAGGTATTGCCGGTAAACCGTTTTTAGATTGTCGAAACTTTCTTGATATCGAAGGGTTGAAAAATTTAAACTTAGAAATATGTTCAGGAATTGCGCTAAGTGATGTTAAAGCAGGTGTCTACGGACCAGGTGTTGACAATGCTGACGTTTATGGAAACTTCTTAGCACTTAAAAGCAAACTCAGTAGTTCGGGACAGTACGGTTGGAATAGTATGACGCATAATCAGCAGAATACATTTGCTAAGTTATATTTAAAATTATACAATCCGTCTACCACTGTGTACCTTAGAGAACCCCAAAAAGGCCTCGAGCCTATATTAGCCTATAGAAAAAAATCTTATAAAGACTTTTATAACTGGAATCAAAACATCGACAACTTTCCAGGGTTAAAAATTTGGTTAGATGATTTAATAGGACCAGTCTTTGAGCAATATGGTAGAATTATTTTCTTCGTCCACGAGCATGATTGTAAACTACTGTTACATCGCGACGGCCCTGGATACTTTCCCCATCATAACGAATTTATTTGGTTAAACCCTATGATGCTTAAGACATTTTATGTCTATAATGAAGACACTAAAGAAAAACACATTGTTGATTCACCGGCAGCATTCTTTAATGATTTAGACATGCACGGCGGTGAAGTGTGTCAATCTATGACATGGAGCCTTAGAGTTGACGGTGTGTTTTCGGAAGAGTTTAGAAAAAAACTTGAGATCGATAATATAAAAATTTATTAATCGGTTATTATTTCAATAGTATATCCACTAGCAGTGTTAGATAGATCAGTTTGTTTTCGAGAATAATATCTAACTAATTCATCTTTAATAGCACTAGCCTTGTCTGGATCAGTTTCTATAACTTCTAAAATAGTGACCCAGTTGATACTAGGATCTTCTTCAACTTTTTGTTGAACAACCTTAATAGGCATCGGTTTAAAATAACTAAATGCGTCAATTGCTTCATCTAATGTTTGCCCGCCTGTTTCAATTAGATGTTCTACTGCTGTTTTCTTTTTGCTAGCATCAATCATACTAGCAGAGTTTGGGTTCCAAGTAACTCCATTCCTCCAAATTACCTTAATAGTATTCATAAGTTTTTTAGCCTCTGTTATAAAAGTTAAATATACTTATATTATAGAGGAATCCTTATGCAAGGTATTGACGGAACACCGTATATAGATTGTGAATCATTTTTAGACATGCCTGGCCTACAAGATTTAGAGATTGAAATTACTTCGGGCATTGCTATGAGTAAAATGCAAGCAGGTATATATGGGCCCGGCATCGTTGAGGCAGCAAAGTACGGAAACTTTCTGTTTATGAAAAAAGAGATTGAGTCTAATCCTGAACTGGTAAAAAAATACCGTTGGGATCAAATGGATACTAATCAGCGTCGTTTATTTTTAAAGTTGTATAAAAACTTGTATAGCCCAAACAACTCAGTTTATCTTAAAGAAGCTAAAGATATGACTAACTTACAAGTATATCTCGACAAGGCCAATGATACACTCTATACATGGAACGATAACATCAAGTACTTTTCTGGATTAAAAAGTTGGTTAGACGGATTAATAGGAACGGTGTTTACAAAGTTCGGAAGGACTTTATTCTTCATTCATGAGCATGATTGTAAACTGTTAACACATAGAGACGGAACACAATACAGACCACACAAAACAGAATTCTTATGGATCAATCCTACTGGTAACAAATCATTTTACATATATGACGAAACTACTGGCCAGCAGCATTATGTTCAGTCAAGGGCAGCATTCTTTAATGATTTAGACATGCATGGTGGAGACCCAACATCAAGTATGACATGGAGTCTTAGAATTGACGGTGTGTTTACAGATGAGTTTAGGAAAAAGTTAGGTGTTGAAAACTTAGTGAACTATTAAATTTGTTCAGATGTAACAGTAACAGTGCCTAAATGATTATATTTAGAAGCAACGGTATTAGTATAGTATTCAACTACTTCAGTTTTAACTTGCTCAGACGGCACATCAAACTGCGTGATCCATGCAACTGATGCGTCTTGTGCATCAGTTAGAGTTCGCACATTACTAACTCTAGATCCAATAAACAATAAATCGTTATATGTTTCAGAAGGGTTATGCGACATTGCCATTAAGAAAGACGTAAAGTCTGGCCATGCTGTTTCGTCCCACTTAACAGTGCTTCCGTTGATATTTTTCCAAGTTGCTGTAATCTTCCACATGATGAGTATCCCCTATAACGTATTTAGTTTTTCAAAACTTTAAAAAAATATTTGATAAACTGTTATATAATAGACTACAACCTGCATAAACTATGATAGAAATAAAAAAACTCACACTTGACGATTGGACATTGGTTGAAGAAAAACTAAAGTCTGCTAACAACTTTTACATTGCACAAACTAAAGAACACATTGGGTTGGCTAGTTATATTGAATATACTGCTAAATCTTTTACAAATTCAGAAGATACTATATATGGATATTTTGTTGACAATGACTTAATCAGTATGACCACTGTTTATAACTTCAAAATTATGCCAGCGTATTTGTTGAAAAACTTTAAACATTTTAGTCAGTCAAATTTATATAATCCGGTAACAAATGGTCTAGCGCCTACACTTAACAGAATTATGGAGATTCAAGAATCTAAACATCTTTACACATTTTATATGGCAAAAACTTCTAATCCCAAAAGACTTAATCAAGAAAGATTGAGAAAGTTAATGTTTGAAGAAGGATGCCCAAAGGCTAAAAATTATATGATTACAGTAGAAGAAGTTCTACCGCCAGGTACACATTCTAGATTTGGGCTACACTACGAGGGCATTTATTTTAAAAGACCTATGAAAGAAGAGACAGCAGTTATTAGATTTACTCTACCACAAGAATTTAGATTAAATGCAAGCCAAGAGTTGGCACTAAAGATGATTAATAAATAGTAGTATGAAAACACTTACACCCTGGTTTCGAAGCCCACTATTCTTTTTTCACGTACTGAGTCATATCAGCATTATTCCAATGATAATGTATGCCGAAGCATGGCAATGGATAGTAACTGTAATAATGTATTATATGTTTGGATGCTGGGGTGTTGCTATTACATATCACAGACTTATTAGTCATAAAAGTTTTGAAGCACCTAGTTGGTTCAAAACTGTAGGAATGATTTTTGGATCACTCGGCGCAGTGGGATCAACCATACAATGGACTGCGGTACACCGTGATCACCACAGACACAGTGATGGCGGCAATGATCCACATAATCCTGCTGGTAGCGTTAGTCGATTTGTGCAGATGCAGTTCCTTGCCATGTTGGTTCCGTCTAGTCCTAGATATGTTCCTGATTTGTTAAGAGATCCAGTGCATCAAAAGTTCCATACATATTACTGGGCTATACATGCAGCGTATGCAATGATACTGTATTTTATTGATCCGTTTGCTGTAGTCTATGCTTATCTAGTTCCTGCATTTATATTGTGGCATGTAATGAGTGCCCTTGGAACTTTTGCTCACACTCCAAGTTTTGGAACGCAGCCGTTATCACAAAAAGATAAAAGTACTAATCTATGGATATTAGGATGGTTAGCGTTTGGTGAAGGTTGGCATAACAATCACCATGCACAGGCAAGTGATTGGCAGTTTGGTAAGAGTAAATGGGAGGCAGATTTGTCTGCCTACATTATTAGACTAGTTAAAGTTAACTAAGGACTCTTTTTAAAATACAGTCATCCCCTGGTTCAGGATTGTCATTCTTTAAAAACTTTAACAGCAGAGGATGAAACTCTGGATTCATTTTAAATCCTGGTACTATTCCTTTAGTATCCCATGCTTCCATTATTAAATGATAACGTGGCAGATTGGGACTATTATTAAATGCGTCATGCATAACATTAGTTTTAAACAACCAAGCAGTGCCATCGGCTATCATGTGCGTTTTAAGTTCAGGCTCTGAATACCATATATGATAAGATTCATCGTTAGTAACTATGGGTATGTGCAGTCTAACGCTATAGTTGTTTACGGGACTATCAGTATGAGGTCCAATATGATGACCTCCTGGAGGTATATCCCATAGTCGAACTGCTACTGGGTAAAAACCAAGGTCGACGAATGTTTCTACAACTTCTGCAAGATAACCTTTATACAGTTCAGTTTTGATAGTGTGTGCAAATCTTCCAAACTGTCCTTTGAATCCTTTTTCTCTAGCAAGATCTCTGTTCCATTTACCGTCCTTCATGCCCTTCCCAGATTCCCATCCGTCTCTCCAGTCCCCGGATGCATTAGTCAACGACCAGCCGCCATACTTATATTTCTCATCACCAAAGGGCAACTCTGGGTACACAGGCGCATAGTTTTTTACAATCTCAAACATTTCTGATTGCAACTTATCAATATCAAACTTTATGTTTGGTACCTGAGTTAGCAAGGGCATATCTGCATGTTCTTCTGGACTAAGGTTGGCCAGGTATCCGGGAAGCAACGGAATAGTAGACGGCGGGTAAGTGTATGTAGTCATGTATTTTTAAAAACTTTTTGTATAGTTAGCCCGATAAGATCAAACTCATCATCACGAACTTTCTCATCATATTTATTTGGGTTGTGGTGATGATTGTTATGCAATCCTTCGCCGAGCATATAGACCTGCATCCATTTATTGTTATAGCTATTATCGGGAGTATCGAAGTTTCTATAACTGCCAGGTAGTTTAATATGTGCGCCCAATGTAATAACCGCAGCATTTATGTAACCCCATGCTAACGGGCTCAATACAATAAACACAGCAAACTTCCAACTAATAATAAATGATACTAATAAAATTCCTAACCATATTTTGTAATAGTGGTCGTCTATGTATCTAACTGTAGTATCGCGTAGTAGGTCGGTAGGGACACGTCTTAACTTTTTTACATTGATGTAAAACTCGTAACTTTTCATAAGCCACAGCCCTGCAGCAAGCCATTTTGATTCTCTAGGGCTATGTGTATCTAATTCAGTATCAGCGTTAGCATGATGATGACGATGATGGGCTGACCATCCTACAGGACTGCCTTGTCCTGCTAAAATACTAACCCATGCTAGAAACTTATGCTTAATAGGAGTTGTTTCGAAACTTCTATGACTAAAATATCTGTGAAGAGCAATTTGTGTAGATAATGCACTAACAATAAATTTTCCTATTAGAAACGATACTAATAGTAATATTAACTGGTTATAAAATACAGCATATAAAATACTAAAGAAAAATCCAACAAAACTTATAACAACTAGCAATCGCTGACTGATAATATTAATAGCAGTTTTTGAATTTTTATTCACGCTGGTGTCCAATTTAATTTTTTCTGTACATATTCTCTAACCATACGGGTACTTTCGTCTCGTATATAAACCCATCCGTTGCCTTCAGTATATCCTTGCATAATTTGATTAATGGTTTTGTCTAGAAAAAATTCCATGGGTTTCTGTAATATCATTTTCCATTCTCCCATACCCCATATAACTGGTCCATTATTTTGATTGTAGTGTGTCGGCACATAAAAATCATGAACAATTTTTTGAACGTCCATAATATTCCATTCGTCATTTTCCCAGCTTATGCCTGTGTGATCAATCAATGCAGCACCTGTGCCGTATTGTGTAAGAATATGATTATACTTGTCTCTTATCTCAGGATATAGATCAACGGCTGTTTCTCTGTAGCCCCATTTCTGCCAATCTAATGACAGTTTCGATGCGCTGTCTCTACCATCATTCTTAGGAATATACAATGGAAACAAAAGTGTATTTTCTGTGCTCCAGTTTTCTCTAAACCATGTTAACGATTTTTCTAAAGTATCTCTAGTTTCAAACGGTAAGCCTGCTATGAGACTTACTTGACCTTTGTAACTACCATGTTTCCTAAAATAACTTTTAGCATCTAATAACTTAGGCAACAGCTTGTCAGGATGCATGGCCTTACCTATAACTTTTAATGATTGGTGATTTGTAGATTCTATTCCGTAATGATGTCCGGTAAACCCCATTTCTATCATAATATCCCAATCTTGGGGACGAGATACAAACAAGTCGGCTCTAGCAAATCCATACATAGTAGGTTGAAAACTTAGTCGTCTAGTGGCACTGGCAAACTTTTCTAACTTTTCTGTGTAGTCATTAACTGTTTCATCTGCAATAACATAGTCAGTGACGCCGTATCTATCATAGGTATCTTGCAACTCTAAATAAAAATCTTCTGCATCTCTTGTATGATCCTCCTTAACTCCCAAAATAGGAAAGTTACAAAAGGTACAGTTAAAGATACATCCTCTCCCTAACTCAGTTACTAAGGTCTCGTCGGCTCGGATAAAATCTCTATCTTCATACGATACTCTTAATGACTTCATTGGAAAACTTGGGTAGTCTAAGTTTCCTTTAATAATCTTTCGACCATTTACAAACAGTTGAAACTTGAGAGGTTCAGTTAGAGTTCCTGTAAGGTGTTTTAATAGTGCTTCAATAGCTCGTTCGCCAAACCCATCAACGTACCAATCTGCTTTAATTTTATAAAGGTTACTGATCTGTCCGCCTGCAATTATATTAACGCTAGGATACGTTTCTTTAAACCATACAAAGAAGTCATCGAGAGTTTGTGACCAAATTGGAAACGTTCCCCCAAACCCTATCCAAATAGTTTTATTTGTTACCCTTGATCTGCTAAACTCTTTGAGTTCGTCTAACGTCCATCCGATAACAAAATCTAAAACTTCAATGTCCCAGTCTTGCTGACGTAAATATGTTGCAATTCTATGAGCACCAGATGTCCTTTTGTAAGTGGCTTTCCCAGTAACAGGAGCCGGAGTAAATCCGGTAAAAATAAGTCCGTGCATATGACCTCAATGGTGTAAGAAAAGTATTTATAAGGTTATCAAATGGCAGAAAAAATAAAAATAGCTATAACAGGTCACACTAAAGGTCTAGGAAAATATTTGCATGATGCGTTCATCGCTGACGGACATATTGTATTAGGATTTAGTAGATCAAATGGCTACAATATTAAAAACAAAGAAGACCGAGAACGTATAGTCGCTGAGGTAAATGACTGCAATGTTTTTATTAATAATGCATTTAACTACGAAGACTGGGATAACAGTCAGTTAGATATGTTGAAAGACATATATTACAGTTGGATTAATAATAAAGATAAATCTATTATCAATATGTCAAGTAGTGCATCTGATCTATACCCTGCTCCGATTACGGTTCCGGGAGTGCCCAGATATCCCGATTACATCAAAGCCAAATGGGAACAAGATAAGTGGCTAGTCACTGTTAGGAACTTCCTTAATACTAGAGAACAAGTTCGATTAGTTAACTTAAAACCTGGTAGGGCATTAACTGAAAAAACTTACGACAAATGGAAAGATCAAAAAGTATTAAAAACTTCGGATGTTTATAAAATTATACAAATAGTTTTAAAAGAAAAGGACATCGAGTTTTCTACTGTTACATTTAAAGCATTCTAGATAGGTTGACACACAACTGATTTAATGTTACAATACAGCATGACTATTTCCAAAAGCCCGGAACGACATACTTTCCAAGCAGAGAGTTATGTTAAACGCTGTGAAGAAGAAGGCAAAGAGCCTAGTGAAGATTATCTCGATCTTTACAAGTCTGCACGACAGCAGGATGAAGAGAAAATGGTTGATCCAAAATGGCAAAAGGACAACTTAGAATACGACCTACGTTCAACTGATTGGATTTTGGAAAAGGTCCGTGGCGATGATGTATATGCTCAAAACTTATACGCTGCCATGTGCAACAATGACTTTACCAAACGTGAAATGTGGCCTATATTAAAAGATCAAAGATGGTCCTGTAGTTGGAGATACGCAGGTGGCATCATTGCTGATATGCAAGAGAAGGGTGACTACATTGATTGGTACTGTAGTGGTATTCGAGGCAATGAAGAATTAACCGATGCTGAATTCCGAGAACTAACTATAGAACAACAGCAGTTTCGTTTGAAAATTAATGCATACGTTAGTGAAGGAATAGTCGTAGACGAGATTAAAAATGACCTATACCAGTTAGGTTGGTTGGTAATAGAATCAAAGGATGTAGAATGACAAGACAACAAGGATACGTAGAAAAGGGCTGGGGATATGAAGTTATCTGGGCCACCAATGACAAGTACTGCGGGAAGATCATGTGCTTCACTACTGCTGGCGCTAAGTTTAGCATGCACTTTCATAGTGTAAAAGAAGAAACTTGGTTTGTTAATGCAGGTCAATTTCTTGTAAGATGGATCGACACTGCTACTGCGGAAGTCAAAGAAAAAATTCTTAAAGAAGGTGATACCTGGCACAACCCGCCGCTACAACCTCATCAGTTACAGGCATTGGTTGCCAACAGTATGATTTTTGAAGTCAGTACTGCAGATTCTGTAGAAGATAACTATAGAGTAGGTCCTGGAGACAGTCAAGTGAAAAAGGAAAAAGAGAATGCACCCCAAGAAAACATATCTAGTTGAAGAGTTGTTTGAGGACATTCCCGGCGATCCGGACAATGTAATTTTGAAAATACCACAAGAAATTTGTGATGCGCAGGGTTGGATCGAAGGAACCAAACTTGATGTTACTGCCCAAGACGGCGCATTGATGTTGAGGACACATGTCGAATAAAGAAGATTTAATAATACTTACTGGCAAAGTCGACGAAGTATTGCCCAACAATACATTCAGAATCAAAATTGACAATATGGACCACATAGTATTATGTTACATGAGTGGTAGACTCAAACAAAATAAAATCAAAGTGATTACTGGCGACAATGTTAAAGTTGAAGTTAGCACGTATGATTTAACCAAAGGTAGAATAGTCTATAGACTATAGTCAAAATCTCTTGACTACTTGATTTTTTGAGTGTATAATACTAGTATCGCAACTAACAATGAAATCAGATATGTCAAAAGAATTTCAAGTTCAGCAAGTGTTAGAACTAGCCTGTGCCGCTCAGCGGGTCAACGGTGCATACGTTAAAGAAGCAGAATGGGTTTTTGACAGCGAAGAAAAGCCCATATTCCAAAAACAAACTAATAAAGTTTTGATGTTGGTCACATTGAATTCAGCGATTTGGACTGCAGATCCAGCACATCAGCCTTTGCCACTCAAAGTGACAGATGAAGATAAAATTCAAGCAGAAAATGTAAAAAAATATTTTAGAAAATTCATGTTTGGTGCTATTGCTGGCGAAAATGAGTTTCAAACAGAAGTCAATGCTATTCTCAGTAGCGACACAGTTAAGACAAATAAATTTGGATTTGTTGCCTGTTTGCCCAGTGTTATGGAACGTGATTTAAAAAGAACATTGGTCAAACGTTCATTTAATAATTGCGACAATGCAGTGTTGGCTGACATTGATCAAAAATTAGTTGATTTGGATTGTGAAATTGTAGAAGTAAAACAATCAACTAATTTTGATGCTTGGAATATCAATGCTATTATCGACAACAAGATTGTCAGTTGGTTTAGCAAAACTGAGTTAAAACCTGGACCCTGTGTAGTACAAAAAGCCAAAGTAAAAGCACATGGTGAGAATTGGGTCACAAAGAAAATCGAAACACGACTCAACTATGTAAAGGCAGCGCAATGAGTAGAAAAATTGAATTGGACGGTGAGGCTGCAGATCGTATCACAGTGCTTAATCTACAAGATTATCGTGCCTATCTTAAGAAAGAATTGGCGCAATGGAAGAAGAATCCAAAGACTGAAACTAATCCAGACGGCTATTGGTTGCACCCAGAAGATGTAGCAGGAAACATTCGTGCTATTGAAGCATTGAGTTTAGTTATCAAACACTTTGGAGAAAAATAATGAGTGAAGAATTCGACAAGTACGAAGTATTTGCCAAACATATGGAAGAACGTTTTCCAATGATGTTTGCTGGTAAGTATGGCGGATTTGCATGTGACGAAGGTTGGTGGCCTATTCTCGAAGAACTGTGTTCTAATATTCAAGGCCATATTGCCTGGCAAAAAGGTAAATGTACACAGGTCACAGTGGCACAGATTAAAGAAAAGTTTGGTGGCCTACGGTTCTACTACGAAGGCGGAGATGATGCCATTAATGGCATGGTGCGT
>B570J29032_109957642_pt1 | contig 10301 bp, 8 predicted proteins | sample LakMenEpi16Nov12_FD_29032 | JGI IMG/M metagenome (IMG submission 29032)
GATACAAAAAGGGCTCCCGCAAGCGGGAGCCCTAATAAAAATAAATCAATTTAGAATCCGATTGCAGCTTCAATTACAAAACCATCGAATTTACCACCAGCACGGAAATCAGTTAATAAGAAATCTTTGTATTCTTGATTTACATATTCTGCTTTCATCAATACATTTTTAGTGATGAAATATCCAGCACCGATTACTGTACGGTTAATTGTGATGTCTTTTGTATAAGCAGCTGTAGGCTTGTTAGTTACAGTATTGTATTTAGCACCTAGATAGAATTTTTCAGCTGCACCAAAACGGTATAAACCTTCTATTGCAAATTGGTTTGCAGTTCTGTCTGCAGTTTCAGTTTTGCTTCTACCTTTAGCTGTTTCATAAGTTAAGAAAGCTTCAAAACCATATACTTTAGCAAAACCATTAACCATAACCGCAGTGATTTTTTTGCTGAAACCAGGATTGTATCTGCCTGAACTCATCATTGCTGTATAGGCTTTAGCTACACCAGCTGCATCTTGACCAACTTCCATTACGTTTTGATAGTTAGAACCAGTACGGTCACCACTATACAATGTTAAACCACTTCCCGCATTACTGCTGTTTGTGTACATGCTACCAGATAAACGTAAACGTACATTATCAGTTACTTGCTTATCGATACCTGCTTTTAAAATGATTGAAGGATTTCTGTTAATATTAGCATCTGCAGTAGTTACATAAGTAGAATCAACGTGTCCTTTAATCATACCATTTGTAACACCTAACATTCCAAATAAACCGTCTTTTTGTAAATATATTTCTCCTCCAATTTCTGTAGCAAACGCATCCATGATATTACCTTCCATAAATGGAGATTGTAATGTATGTCCGCCATCAGGACGACGGAAATGCGCATCACCATAATTTACTTCAAAATGACCCGCTTTGATAGTAGCATATTTCATTAAGTTGTTTAAGAATTCTCCGCCATCAAATGGTAATTTGTCTACTTGCAAGTAACCACCTTTTACCCAAAATTCATTGTGGTGACGAGCTGACATGTAATTAGTCACATTCAATGTGATACCATCTGCTAATTGTGCATCAATGAATAAGTTCGCTTGAGCAGTCATTAAACCTGGTTGTAACTTAAATAGTCTACCAGAATTTGCAGCTTTAATAGTAGAAAGGCTATTAGAGTGCTTAATGCTTTGATATTGTTGTGTAAATCCAGCTCCAAAACGAATTGTCTTTCCCTCAAACTTCTTAAACTGGTTTGCCTTTGTTGTTTCGAAAACACCTATTCCGTTTTGGCTATATGGTCTCCAAAATGTTGGATCTCCATAAGTAAAAGTCTCGTCTCCTTGTTTTTGTGCCATTGATACGACAGGTATAACCATAACTATCGCCAATAACAACTTTGCTGCGTTTGTAATGTAATTTTTCATGTGTGATTTTTTTTTAATTTATATATAGTGAGCAGTCGTTGCCTATTTTATTTTTAAATTGAAAGTGATTTTTATTTCATCTCCTGTTTTCATTGCACCAAAGGCAAAAGAAGGAGGTTCCATATTATAGTCTGTCATTTTCATTTCTTTAAATCCTGTACTTGTAAAACTTTTCTCAGCTACATTGTATTTAATTGTGGCAACTAAGTCGGTCATTTTTTTTGTGCCCGCAACCGTCAAATTACCTGTGCCTTTAAATTGGTAGGTAGTTGCGTCAACTGCAGTAATTGAACTGGAAACCATAACGAAATTAATTACAGGACTCTCCTTAGTTTTTAAAGCCTTGTAAGCAATTCTATCCATCATAGAACCTTTTGAACTCTTTAATGTTTCACTAGCAACACTAAAAGTTAATGCGCTCACCGAAGTAAGTTTATCTCCATTCATCACCATAGTGGCTTCACACCTTCCTTGACTTGACTTCATATCCCAATCGTGAAGCGTAGACGTTCCAAAAATAGTAACCGCTCCGTTGGCCGTGCCAACCTTTAGCTGACCGTTCACAAAAAAAGGCATAGAAATAACTATGCCAAGTAAAGCAATGGTAAAGTGTTTCAGCATCTTCATATTATTGTAGTTTAGTTAGAAATAAGGATTCAATACTTGCCGAATCCGAGAACAAAACTACTAGCGTTAAGAGTACGTTAAAATGACACTACTCAAGGAACCATATGACACAAATCAGCCTTTACAATAATGCAAGCATACTTAAATCATAATTGCAAATACGCGTATAGAATTAAGTAGTCTAACTAAAAAAAGAGTAAGGTTTTAGTGAAGCTTAAATAAGTAAATAGCCCTACGACTATTGTTTTCGCTTAAAAATGAACGAAAGTGGAATATGCAATCTTCTTCTCCATGCAACTTCAGCATGTTCGTCCCCTTCGAATTTTAGTGTTTCCCAATGCGCTTTTGTGTATCCCTTATTGCGCATAGTTTGGTCAATTTGTTTTTGCAAAGGTTCGTATAATGAATCAAGGGTTTTAGTACCAAAGTCGAAATATATTTTATGGTTTTGGGCGCTTGGCAGATGCTTTTCCATATAGCCATTAAAGGCAGCTGGTATGGGATTATCTTGCATTGAAAATATACCAGGCCAATGTGTGCTCATACAAATAGCTGCACCAAAAACAGTTGGATATTCACAAATAGCATACATAGATATTAAGCCGCCCATACTACTACCCCCAATAAAGGTGTTTTTGAAATCTTTAGCTGTCGCATAAGCACTATCTATATAAGGCTTTAGTTCTTTAACAATAAATTTTAAGTAATTATCGGACTGAATTTCATAATTCCCAAAAACACTATAACCATTCGACCTCGCAGCATCGTAAATCATCTTTTTTTGGGGAGTGGACAATGATTCAAAAGGTTTTTGAGGAAAATAATCGGCATGCCTAGTGGCTCCACCATTCCAAATTCCAACTACAATAACAGGCGATATTTTATTTTGCTTCCGCAGATTTGTCACTACATCATCCACATCCCAAGAAGCCTTATTCCAAGTGATTGCCGAGTCAAATAACATTTGCCCATCATGCATATATAAAACGGGATACTTTTTTTGATTGTCATACCCCTCTGGTAACCAAATGTCAATATTTCTTGCAGTAACATATTTTGATTTGAAGCTGTCAATTCTTTGAATAGTTCCGGCAACTACAGTTGGTAATTGGCAATCCCCAATACTGTAAAAAAACAGTGCTATTAAAAATAGTTTGAATTTCATAGGATAGATTTATAAGAACTGCTATAAAAAATAATAAATCGGTTACTTGCCAATACAAAATTTAGAGAAAATAAAATCCAATTGATCCTCATTGGTGATCTGGCCTGTTATGGTACCTAAATAATGAAGCGATTGATTGATATCTATTGCTAATAAGTCACCAGTTACATTTTCATTTAATCCAGCCTCTACATCATTTAAAGCATATAATAGGCGTTTTAAAGAATCCACATGTCTTGCATTGGTGACAATTGTTCCTTCTTTATCCAGTCCATCGCCTACCACTTTTTCGTGTATCGCCTGCTCAAGTGCAATTATATTTTGTTTGTCTTTCGCAGCAATAAATATAATATCTGCTATTGACTTATCAGCTGCAAAGGAAGGGTCTTTTACAAGGTCTATTTTATTGCCTACAAAAATTATTTTATGCGCGCCGTCTAATTCTGCAGCCCATTCCTTAAGCTGGTTCATAGTAGTGATACTTGCATCAAATAAAGCAATGACAATGTCTGCGGCTTGTATTTTTTCTTTACTCTTTTCAATACCCATCTGTTCTATACTGTCCTCTGTACTACTTCTAATTCCTGCTGTATCAATTAATTTATACAACACTCCTTTGATATTTAAATACTCTTCCACTGTATCTCTTGTTGTACCTGGTATTTCACTAACTAGCGCTCTATTCTCGTTTAATAAAGCATTTAAGAGTGTTGATTTGCCTGCATTTGGTTTACCTACAATTGCGACCTGTACCCCTTGTTTAATAACATTACCTAGTTCAAAAGAGTCTAATAAAGACTGCGTTTTTATTTGCAATTGTCCAACTAAAGTTTCTAGTTCTTTTTTATTTGCGAAGGCAACATCCTCTTGCGAAAAATCCAGTTCCAATTCTATTAATGCAGAAAATTTAATTAATTTTTCACGCATTACTTGTAAGTCACTCGAAAAGCCTCCTTTTAAATTATACAATGCTGTTTTACGAGAAGCTTCCGTATTACTAGCGATTAAATCGGCAACCGCTTCGGCCTGAGTTAAGTCCATTTTGCCATTCAAAAAAGCACGCTGTGTAAATTCACCAGGCTTTGCTAATCTTGCGCCCACTTGCATCATTAATTGCAAAATACTTTCTTGTATAAATGGTGACCCATGGCAGGAGATCTCCACCACTTCTTCCCCTGTATAGGACTTTGGTGCTCTGTAAATAGTCACAACCACTTCGTCAATTACAATATCTCCGTCCAATAATTTACCATAATGTACCGTGTGACTTGGGGCAGCCTGTAAATGCTTTTTTGAAAAGACAGCACTCAACATTTCAATCGCTTTTTCACCACTTAACCTTATTACTGCAATTGCACCTAAGCCAGGTGCAGTTGCTAATGCAACAATTGTGTCATTCCAAGTGCTTAAGTTTTCACGCATAATGCAAAGATAGTCTATTGTATAAACTAAAAAATGGCAGCCGTTTATGGGCTGCCATTTAAAAAATTATTAGAGAAAGTTTTTTAGTCTTATATTTTCAATAAAGGCGCAGAAAAACTATTCATCAGAAACTTGGAAAACAACTGTTTGTCGGTGGCGGTAAATTACATTACGACCATTTTGTACAGCAGGCTTCCAATTTGGTCCTCTTTGAATTACACGAACAGCTTCTTCTTTTGTGCCATATCCAGGATCATTTTCTGATTTTACATCACTGATTCTGCCATCTCTAGCCACAATAAAAGAAACCACTACAGCGTATCTTCCCGATGGGGCTCCATTTTCAACAGGCAAATCCCTATTCAAAGTTCTTTCAAGGTAACGAGTCCATCCTTGAACACCTCCTGGAAATTCCGCTGGCTGTTGAACGACAGTGAAAATCTTATCCGTTTCTTCCTCAGGAGGAGCGGTTGGACCAGTACTTGCTTCTACAGGAGCAACAAGTCCATCGTCTTTTACACCCTCTTGGTTGAAGGCACCAATTTTAGTATCTTCTAGTTTTTCAACCTCTTTGATTTCATCTTCCTCTTTTACTTCTTCATCCTTAACAATTTTCGGAGGTGTAAATTTAGCTACTTCCACTTTTGGTGGCTCTTGCTTTGGTGGAGGTGGTGGAGGTGGTGGTTCTGGCTTTTTTTCATCTTGGTTTACATTTTCTAAAGACAAATCAACAGCAATCACTTCAGTTTTTGCAGATGATAATGAATTAGAAAGTATAGAACCAATGGCAAAAAGCGCAGTGATGGCAATCATACCAAACAAACCAGCCTTAATACGTTTATCGTAAGTTCTACGTAAATCGTATGCACCATATTCCTTATTTCTGCCTTCAAAAACGAGGTCTAGAATATCAGCGGTTAATATTTTATTTATGTCCATTTTTTATGCTTTTAATTGCTTCCAGATGTTGTTGCGTTTGCATCAGATATTTTAACCAATTCGTTTTCATTATCTGTAATATCTACTAAAGCGTACTTTTTTACAACGTTAATTGCCATTTCGTCTAGCATATCAATTACATTTTTAAAATTGCACTCATTAGTAGGTTTGATAACTACTACGAAGTCCTTTTCAGGATTCGTTGGATCTATTGCGCGACTTCTAACATCAGCTTTCTTTTTCAGGATTACATCACGAATTGAATTTTCGCCATTGAAAGATGCAGATAGGAAATTTGAACCATCTGGTTTTAATTGTCCTTCATAATAATAAATATGATTATCGGCACCAATCATGATAGTAAGCACCCCTGATTCTTTCGCTTTATTCTGGTCTTCAGGTTTTACTTTATCATCAGGTAAAATCAACTTCATGGCTGTAGGCTGACTCATGGTTGTGGTGAAGATAAAGAAGGTAATCAATAAGAAACCTAAGTCCACCATCGGTGTTAAATCTACACGCGTTGATAGCTTCTTTCCTTTCTTGACCCCTGGTCCTTTCTTATGGCCACCACCCGAGGTATCTAATTCTGCCATATTAGTAGCTTTTAATTAGTTAATAATTTTAATTATCCAGTTCTTTATCACCACTCATGGATTTCTTCCAAAGCTCCGAACCTGCAGGTGCGTTTTCAGGATTTGTAACCATCTGAAACTTTTGAATCTCATTTTTCTTAAATGCAGCAACTACATTTTTGAAAGCAGGATATTTTGATAAATTATCGCCTTTAAGTAATAATTCCATCTTAGATCCAGCATAAGCTTCATTCAACACTTGCATCCAAATAGTTAATTCATTTTCGGTACTGTCTTTGCAAGGAATGCCAGGTAATTGGTCTCCTTTTCTATTCTCTTCAGGGATGGCTAAGAAAGCATTTAATCCGCTTAATGGAGCGCCAATGAAGTTTGCTTTTTTGAAAGCCGCCACATTGATTCCCAAATTACGGGTAGTGTTCAAAGAATTAGCTACTAATTCTTTCTTTTGCTCATCATCTATAGTAAGAAATACTTTGCCATCCTTTGTAATAGTTACTAGTACAAAATCCTTTGAAGGAGCCACTTTTGCAGCTACTGAACTTGGAGTAGTTACAGCGATTGCTTCCGCAGGTTTGAACTTAGTAGTTAAGATAAAGAAGGACAATAAAAGGAAAGCCACATCGCACATGGCTGTCATGTCGATGGCGGTACTCTTGCGAGGTAATTTGGCTCTACCCATTGTATAGTCTTTTAAAAATTATAAGGTTACCCTTATTGAATATAATTTATTTCGATTACTTGTAGTTCGCTGCAAAGCTTTGCGTTAAAGTAAATCCAGATTCGTCGATACCATATGTAATCCCGTCGATACTTGTAGTAAACACGTTGTACATAATAATAGCAACAGCTGAAGTACCAATACCCAATGCAGTATTATACAAGGCCTCAGAGATACCTTGAGATAATTCACGAGCAGCTTCACCACCACCTTCTTCACCTAATTTAGAGAAAGAACGAATCATACCTAATACTGTTCCGAACAAACCTAATAAGGTTGCTACTGATGCAATAGTGGATAAGAATACTAAGTTCTTTTCTAACATTGGTAATTCCAATGCAGTTGCTTCTTCGATTTCTTTTTGGATGTTTAATACTTTTTGGTCTGTATCTAATTCAGTATTTGTAATCATTTCCTTGTACTTTTTCAAACCAGATTTCATTACATTACCCACAGATCCTTTTTGCTTGTCACAAGCTGCAATAGCTTTATCCACTTCTTTGTTCGCTAGGTGAAATTGTACGCTACGTACAAATTCTGCGATGTTTCCAGCACCAGCTGCTTTTCTGATTGTTAATAATCTTTCAACAACGAAAGTTAACACAATCAAGAAACTACCAATTAAGATTGGAACAACGATACCACCTTCATACATTTTTGTAAAAGTTCCTGTAGGACCTTTATGTGAAGGCCAGAATCCACCACTTGGGTCTGGATTTGTAAAATTACTCGCATTACCTAACACAAAACGCCAGATAACGTAGCCCGCTAGAATACACAAAATAGGTGCTAAAGTTGCAACTAGATTACCGCTCTTTTGAGGCTGTGCTGCATTCTTAGAAGCAGCTGTTGCAGTTGGTTTAATCTCAGCCATGATTCAATTGATTTTTGGTTTTAAATAAAAATTTATAAAAGAATGATTAATCCTTTTGACTAAGATGGTGTAGATTTTTACTCGAATCTTTACGCACTAGTTTCTAAGGGGTTACAAAATAAGTAATTTATTGATTGAAACAAACTTCATTTGATTTTTTTATTGAAAATTTAATATTATGGAACATATGTTGTAGAAAGAAAATATATTTATGAAGTATTATAGAAAATTAACAAAAATTAACATGAAAAAATTGCTGTTTTTAGCTGGGTTTGTTGTACTCGCTACCACAAATATCATTGCTCAAAAAAATGACACAAGCGGCATGGCCGCTGGTTTAAAAAAGGACGCTGCTCCGAAAACGGGCCCCAAGGCCTATTCTGAAGTAATTACGAAAAAAGCTGTAAGCCAAAAAGGTGTTTTTGTAGTGCATTATTTAGACGATAAATTCTACTTTGAAATTCCCGATAGTTTATTAGGTCGTGAATTATTAGCAGTTACTAGGTATGCTAAAGTTGCGGGTGGTGCTAGAAAATATGGTGGCGAGGAAGTGAACGAGCAAAGCATAAAATTTGAAAAAGGACCTAACCAGAAGCTATTTATGCGTGTAGTGACCCTAATTAGCAAGGCCGATTCCACCCAAACCATTGCAAAAGCAGTTAAAAACTCCTATTTGGACCCAATTGTAGCTGCTTTTGAGATTAAGGCCCTTGGAAAAGATTCTACTAGTTATGTAATTGACATTACCGACTTTTTTAAAGGTGATAATCAAGCAGTTAGCTTGAGCAGCTTTGAAAAAAGGAATTTTAACTTGTCTAGTTTAGCAGCTGACAGATCCTATATAGAAAGCATTAAATCTTACCCAATTAATATTGAAATTAGAACAGTTAAAACCTTTAACGCTAGTGCGCCAATGCCTGGCAGCCCTAGTGGTGGTACTGTAGTCCCTGCTGCAGCAGCAGCTGGTGCGGTTACTTTTGAATTGAACACGTCTGTGTTATTACTACCTAAGGAGCCAATGGGCAGGCGTTTGTTTGACAATAGAATTGGCTATTTTGCCGATAATTTTGTTGAATACTCTGATGACCAACAAAAGGTAAAAAACCAAGTTTTTGCAGTTAGATACCGCTTAGAGCCTAAGCCAGAAGACTTAGCCGCTTACAAAGCAGGGAAATTAGTTGAACCAATTAAACCGATTGTTTATTATATCGACCCTGCTACTCCAAAAAAATGGGTTCCATACCTTATTGCAGGCGTAAATGACTGGAATACTGCATTCGAGAAAGCAGGTTGGAAGAATGCTATAAGTGGCAAGGAATGGCCTAATGATAGCACAATGAGCCTAGAAGACGCTCGTTATTCAGTGATTCGTTATTTCGCATCTGATATTGAAAATGCTTATGGCCCTCAAGTGCATGACCCAAGAAGTGGTGAAATTTTAGAAAGCCATATAGGATGGTACCACAATGTCATGAGTCTTGTACATGATTGGTATATGATACAAGCTGCTGCAGTAGATCCTAATGCAAGGAAAATGAAATTTGATGATAGCTTAATGGGTAATTTAATCCGTTTTGTTTCTTCTCATGAAGTTGGACATACTTTAGGATTAAGACATAATATGGGAAGTAGTAACAGGACTCCAGTGGAAAAATTAAGGGATAAGACATGGGTAGAAGCCAATGGACATTCTGCTTCTATTATGGACTATGCACGTTTTAACTATGTTGCACAACCAGAAGACAAAATTACACAAATGGGTTTATTCCCACGTATTGGCGATTATGACAAATGGGCCATTCAATGGGGATATACTTATACAGGAGAAAACGACGAATATGCAGATAAGAAAATTACGAACAAATGGGCACTTGAAAATTTAAAGAACCCTCGTTTATGGTTTGGCGGAGAAGGAAGAAATGATGATCCTCGTGCGCAAACAGAAGACTTAGGTGATAATTCAATGCTTGCTAGTGAGTATGGTATTAAAAACTTAAAGCGCATTATTGTTGGCTTACCAGAATGGACAAAAGAAGACGGAGATAATTACGAAAATTTAGCTGGCATGTACAACCAGTTAACAGGTCAGTTTAACAGATACATGGGGCATGTAGCTAGGAATATTGGTGGTGTATATGAAACCTTAAAAACAATTGAACAACCAGGAGACGTATACACACCAACTCCTGTGGCAATTCAAAAGTCGGCAATGGTGTTTTTACAGACTCAATTGTTCGCAACACCAAAATGGTTATTAGATAACACTATTCTAAATAAAATTTCTAACCCGGTTGCGAATGAAAGAATTCAGTCTATTCAAGCTAGCACACTTAGAAGTTTATTAGATAAAAATCGTTTGTACAAGTTAATTACAATTAGTACAAGATTCCCTAGCGCTAGTTACTCGTTAAACGAAATGATGGAGGATACTAGAAAAGGTTTATTCTCAGAACTAACAAGCCGTCAAGCATCAGATATTTTTCGTCGTAATTTGCAAAAATTATACGTAGGCCAAATGGGTGAGTTAATTATCCCA
>B570J29032_109957640_pt1 | contig 10299 bp, 10 predicted proteins | sample LakMenEpi16Nov12_FD_29032 | JGI IMG/M metagenome (IMG submission 29032)
TTTAAAAAAATTGTAACTACAGTCAAATTGGCCATTACTGTCGTCATCTTTTGCGAATACTTTAGTATTTGTAACAATCGAGGCCGCAACTCTATGTGCCCCATTATACGGAGAACCCATTTTTAAAGGTATAAAATTTTCATTTTGATTTAAAAAACCATCTTTTTCAAAATTGTCTAAAAGACTGTTAAAATGGTTTAAAAAATCGTCTTTAGTTCTTTTAGGAGGCGTGTCCTCAAAAAAATTGTTCCAAACCCTGATGTGTTCTAAATAAAGTTTTTTTGGATATTCACTATTAAATTTTCTATTTTTTGCATAAAAAATTTTAGCAGGGATGTCAAACCTCATTGGTGTCAATAATTCTAAACCATTACAAGAAAATAATCCTTCAGTGTTCTTTTGGAGGTAATCGTTAATTAATGTTGGCCTGACAATACTTTTGTCAGTTTTTAATATTTCGAGTTGTTTTTGGTATTGAGGATTTAATTCTATATTGGATGATAATGGCTCATGATATAAATGTAAAAAATTAAAATTGCAAACAAATCTTTTCATTCCCTTTCTCAATAATCTATCGGCCAAATCATCGTCCTCTCCTCCCCATATTGTAAATCTTTCATCAAATCCCCCAACGTTTAATAGATTTGAAGTGTAGATTATAAAAAAAGCCCCTAATCCAGTAATGGTTCTATTTTTAACTTTTATTCCATTAGTATTTAAACTGCCACCAACAAAATCAACTAAACTCATAGACTCCTTTTGTATATCTAAAACATTTGCAATATAAAAATCATTTTTTTGTATATTTTTTACTAAGTCTATGAATTTAAAAAAATCATTGTTAGTAATAAAAATATCACTGTCAAACTGACAAATTATATCAGGATTTAAATTTTTATTTATATAATCCAGAGCTATATTCATTTTTTTTGACCGTTCATATTTATTCAAATCATAAGGTATATGAATAGCGCCATCTATTTTTTTTTCCACAGAAAAATCAAAAATTAAATATTCGCATTGAATTTGATTTTTTTGTATGAAATTTTTTAGGGTGGTTATTTTCTTGTGAGAAAAAGTTGCATTTCTAAGTCTTTCTTCATTATCGTTAGACCAAAAAATGGAAAAAATGCATAATTTCATAATTTTTTATTTTAAAAAAGTTTCGATTATTTTCAAATTTTTATCAGTATTACTCCTTAAAAAATTGATAAGTTCTTTCCCTGATACTTCCCCAAACCAAGGCTCCAAAGATGCTCCATAATTTTTGGATGTAATTACATCTAATCCCATACATTTAGCTTCAACAACTAGTCTACAGAAAGTTTCTCTTGCAATTGGGTAAAAAACTAATCCCTTACATTTTGCCAAATTACTCAAAAATTCTATTCTATTTTTTGTTTCCTTGATTATATAAACAGGAAGTTTATTTTCAGAACAGTATTTCAAATTTCCTTGGGTATTTTTAATCCAATTATTTGTATAATATACCCCAAATTTATCTGTCTTGTTTTTATTTTGATTATATAGTTCTTCCAATAAATTTAAATCTTCTTCAGACCATATTGACGATTCTAAATTTAGAAAATTTGCTTTCACATCATTTTTTAAATAAACATTTAAATGGTCAGTAGTTTGGACGAATACTGCTTTTGCATTAGAATATAAGTCATAATTTATTCTTTCATTTACAGGAATAATTGACTCAGGATACCTCCATGGGTGTCTACTTGGACATATTTTATAATCATTTTCAATTATAATATAGTTCAAATTTGATATAGTTCTCACCAAATTTGGATTCATCAAAGAAATATTTGATATAATGTAGAAATTACTTGGGTCTAAAACTTTAACATTTTGGGAATACTCAAACTCCAAGTTAAATTTATCTATAAGAACTTGATTTACCCATTCAGAACCTCCATGAGGTACTTCTTTTATAGTAAAATCTGATATTAATATTTTTCTCATATCACATTATAATTCTCTTTAATCATTTTATCCATGTATTCAAAAGGTAAATTGAAATAGTGTTCTCCAAATTTGTTTTGTTTGTTAAAATCTGAAAGTCTTTTTGCTCGAGAAATATAAATGTTTTTAACATAATCTTTACCCAAGAACTTGTAATGTAACAATTTAATTTCTCTTTCTTTTGAGTATACAGCGTCGTTACACCTAAATGAGTGACCCCCAATACCATATTCAACATCTAATTCGGGTTTAAAAATAATATTCTTACACATTGGTTCATATGTTTTTGAACCTATTTTAATTTTTTCAATAAGTAATTTTCCATCATACTGAGGAAAACTTTCGCTTACCATATCGTGACCATCTATATTTGGAACAGTAATTCCTTGAGCATCATACTCTTTTAGTTTTGAAATTAAATCTGTATGATATATAAATTCATCACAATCACAAACAATTACCCAATCAACACCTTGATTCCTACTTTTATCTTTATACCCGTTTGATTTAATTTTGACATAATTCATTTCGTGAATTTGATTCCCACCATCCCATTTTATTACTTCTACTTTTGGGTATTTTTTATAAATCTCATCCGAAGAATCAGTTGACATATTATCATACATAAAAATTTTTTCACAAATTGTACTATAATAATCTAAGGTAAAAGGTAAAATTTTTTCCTCGTTCCATGATAAAATGTGAGCGTGAATTTTCATAATAAAATTGTTTTATATACTGTTTGATAAAATCCTAAATTATGTGACCTAAATAATTCATTGAGTTCTTGCATGGGTTCTTTTTTAAACCTATTCGAGTAGTTACTACCAACTGGCCTGGTATGTTCTACCTCTACTTTATCAATTATTGCAATTTTATCTTGAGAATATCCTAAAAGTTTAGGCCAAAGGTAATCTAATCCCCATCCGGACTCATTAATTATAAATGTTTCCAATAAATTAAAACAGGTGTTCTTAGACATCATAGGGCAAATAATTTCCACAAAACTTGTAAATCTTAGTAAACTATTTTCCACTTTTCTTTCAATTTGATAAGAAACATGTCCAGTCATTGATGGTTGACATAATTCTAAATCATATTTTTTTGATATTTCAAAAATAGTATTGATATCATTTACGTTAGTTTTTAAATCGTCATCCGGAAACCAAAAAAAATCATATTGAGAAATATTGTTAATATTTTCTTTGATGAAAGAATATATTAGGTGCCACTTTTGTCCTTTATTTTTAATACAAAATTTTGAATTTTTTTTGTACTCATTAAAAATTTCATCCGAGTCCCCAAAATAAATTGTACAAACGTCAAAACTTTGATTCTCCCCTAACCAATCAATAAATAATGAGTTGTCTCCAGCTGGCGCTATAATTAAATTTTTTTTCATTTGTTTTTTAATTTTTCCATTTATTTTTAAAAACCTCATCAACATATTCAAAAATTGATTCATCATAGTGAGGGGCCGCTCCCAAGAAAAAAACTTTATCTAAAACTAAATTTGAATTTGGGTATTTTTCTAATTCATCTAAATGGTGGTATCCTGGATGGTACAGAATGTTACCTGCAAAATAATTTCTAGTTTGTATTTTGTTTTCCTCCAAAAAATCAACTAGTTTAGATTTTAAATTTCTATCCTCACAAATAAAAGGAGTACCAAACCAACAAGTGTCCGATTTTTCTAAACTCTCTATTCCCTTTAAACCACTCACATATTTTTTCAAAATAGACTCAATTCTTTTTTTTGAATTTTTTCTTCTTGTATCAATTTCCTCAAATTTAGAAAGTTGTACTAAACCTATAGAACCTTGTAAGTCCATAGGTTTTAGATTATATCCCATATTTGTAAAAACATATTTGTGGTCGATTACCCCATCGTATGATTTTAACCATTTACCAAATCTGTTTTGACAAGTTCCACAAGACAAAAGATTAGCTGACCCCACACAATAACAATCTCGACCCCACCACGAAATACTAACAAAAAGTTTTTTTAAATCTTCAATATTTGTACAAACCATACCACCCTCTCCGGTTGATATGTGGTGGGCTGGATAAAAAGAACATGACCATGCCACATAGTAGTCACTTATAGGTTTCCCATCCCATTTCGTACCCAAAGTGTCACAACTATCTCCTACTAATTGTAAATTATATTTTTCACATAATTTTTTTAAAAAATCCATGTCTGGAGGGTTACCCAAAACAGGAGAAACAAAAATTGATTTAGTTTTACTCGTAATTTTTTCTTCAATTTTAGTTACGTCAAAATTTAAAGTTTTCCATTCAATGTCTACAAAAACAGGTTTAAGTCCGTTCTGAACTATAGGGGCAATTGTTGTAGGAAATCCCACAGGAGAAACAATTATTTCATCTCCGTCTTCCCACCCAAAAAATTTTTTTAGTGCAGTTATTAAGACAAGATTTGCAGAACTACCTGAATTAACCATGTGAGAAAACTTAACTCCAAACATTTTTGAAAATTTATTTTCAAATTTATACACATTTTCTCCACTAACAATCCATTTTCCTGAAATTAAAGTTTCTATTGCCGCAATTATTTCACGCTCATCCCAAAAAGGACCAGAGTATAACACCTGAGATTTACCAAACTCAAATTTTTTGTTATATAGATATTTTGGTGTATTTGATTTTAAATATTCACCAATTTCTGACAATAAGTTTTCTAAATTCATTTTTTTTTTAAAATAATTTTTTCCATAAATTTAATATTTCCTGATTAGAAAGTGAAGAAACCTCATTCATTGTTTCCTCATTTCCAAAAAAATCTGTGTCGGTTAAAAAACATTCATCTTTAACCAAACAAGCAACTTCTCCTTTTGATGAATGATACACTTTTCCAATCATATTGTACATTGATTGTTTGTCAGTTGTGTGACCAAAATGCTCAACTCTTGGGTTTAAGAGAGGTCTCACCATTCTATCGTAGTAATTTTGGTCACCAATATGCCCAAATAGATATATTTTTTCACATTTATCCTTCAGTGCTCTTTGTATTGATACGTGAGTTTGTTTTCTGTCCTCAATAGTGCCAATTATACCTGCTATGTTTTTAACACTTGTCTTGTCTGAAGGTAATAAGTTCTCTTTAATGTTTGGAATTATAGTAAATAGCCCATTATAGTCACCATGATATTTTCTGTGCTCCTCATGTAAAAATACACAAATATCCCAAAATTGTTTCACCTTACCGACAGGATACCACCATTTTTCATGACAAGAAAGAATTACTTTTTTTACAGGAGGCCTTTCAGGTAATTGCAAAAAGTGAGCAATTACTATATCATCAGATTCGTATTTTAAATCTTTATCTATAGTTCCAGATTTACATTTACCTAAATGATAAGATTGGTTTCCATACAAAGTACAATCAATACCGTTCTCATTTAAAAAATTGGTTAAATTTATGAAAAATGTAGTCGAACCTCCCCTATCTGTATAACCTGATACTATTTTTATCATTTTAATAATTTTATATAACCTTTTAACTTATCGTTTTGAACTATTTGTCCAATAATTTGTCTTAGTTCTTCGTTTACTTTTTCTTGATTTTCAGAAAAATTTTGTGAAATCAAACTGTTGGTATCTATAAAAATCTTTAAATTACTCAACTGTAGTTTTACTGCAAAGGTAAGAAAGAAAATATTTGTATCAAAATTTATATCAAACCAATCTAACTTTTTAAGATTATTCAAGGTAGTTGCAAAAAAATCAGATATATTACCAAAAGGATGTTGATAGTACCCTTGAAAAATATTGTAGTATGTAAATTGATATCTTAAAAGTAATTGAATTTTTTGTTCTTGATTTTGAATAATATCCAAACCGTTTGAAAAGATTGTTTTGTCGGGATTAAGAGCGGATGGAAAAGCACATCCAAAAATATTTTTTTCTTTTTTATAGATATTAACAATACTTGAAAAAACATTATTTAGAACATCCAATTTATCATTACTGAAGAAGATTAAATCTTTTTTGTCCTCTAAAAAAGTTTCGTCCCACTTCAAAATTGATAAATTTTTATTGAGGGTATCAAAAAAACCTTCGTAAACTTTTACGTTATTACCCTCAAACTTTTTTAAATATTCAATGTTCCTTTCGTTTGAAATAAGAGAAATGTTAAGGTTCTCAAAAATACTTAAATTTTTAAGTTGAGTAAAAATATTTTCTACGTTAGAAATTTCGTCACTTGTTTGGATTACAAGTGGGTATTTTTCTTTAGATGGGTCATAACTTATTAAGTTATAATTAATATTAGGACTTAATTTAATTGGTAAATTTGATTTAAATTTCTCAACGAAAATCAATCTATTTTTCTCCCATTTTTCGTTTGTCATACCAATGGACTTATGGGTTAATCTAACGTCATAAATTACACCTATTTTAACATCAGAAAGATAGTTTTCCACACAAAAAGTTACGTCATAAAAATGGAATCCGTCCACTTCCTCATTAAAGTTTTTCTTAATTTTTTCTTTATTAATTGATATGAATAATCCATCTATTAAACAAACTTGGAGTACCTCATTAAAAAATCCATTTGAATATTTGGATTCCCATTTTTTACCGTCATTTTCATGGTTTACAATCCCAACCATCTTGGTTCTGTCACCCCACCACATACCATTTTCAGGTATGTCAGTAGTACCAGCAACTCCCAAGATACCATAATCTGAAGATTCAAAATGAGAAATTATCTTTTTACCCCAATTTTTACCCTCAAAATAAATGTCGTCGTGACATAAAACAACGATATTGTTTTTCGATTTACTTAAAATCTCATTGTAAACTATGGACAGAGATTTTTCACCGTTATTTACGACTTCAATGACTTCACATTTGTGTAATCCACATGATTTTTTCAAGTAGTCTTGAAATTTTGGGTTAGAAACCCTTGTACTGTATCCTATTGTAATCATATTCCTGTACTTCCGAAACCATTATCATTTCGGTCTTTTGTTTTTATTTCGTTTACTTTGATTAAATTAACGTGTCTTCCACTAATACAAGACGCTATTACACATTGGGCAACTTTCATACCTTTTGTAATAGTTACAGGGTGATTATTAGTGTTAAAAATAATTACTTTTATTTCCCCTGTATATCCTTGGTCAACGGTTCCAGGAGAATTTAATACCATAAGACCTTGATTAATTGCAAGTCCGCTTTTAGACCTTACTTGAATTTCATATCCTTCAGATAGATTAAATTTAACACCTGTTGGTACCAAAGCCCTCCCAAGAGGAGACAATTCAATTTCTTCAGATGAGTATAAATCAAATCCACTATCGGATGGATATGCGTAGGATAATTCTTTACCTGTTTCTGAAACGTATTCTAAATCCATTTTGTTTGGAAAATTGTCCTCAATAGTTGAAGGCTCGACCCCGAGCATTGATAATAAATTATTATATGCCTCAAAACCATCCTCTTCAGATAAAAGTAAATTTTTAAGGTCTTCAAATTCTTTTATATTCTCGTTACTCATAAATTTTTAATTTTTTTAACAACTTCAAATACTGTGTCAACATCTTTTTCACAGTATTCTTTTATTAAATCATATTTGTTTTCATTCCAAAACAAATGGTGTATTTTATCCCCTGATATTTCATCACTTTTTGGAGTTGGTATTCCCATAGAAGTACACATAAGCTCTAAACTTGATAAAGCTCCAAATTGTCCGTATTGCCAAAATTCTTTTGTATCAATAGCTCTAATTTCCCAAGGCTTAGTATCGTAGTTTGGGAGGATTGAAGATGGTTTAATTCCATTAATCAACATTCTTTTGGCCAGCATCGGAATGTCGAAATTTTTAACATTGTGTCCACATATTGAAAATCCTGTACCATTAACTCTACCGAGTAATTTGTTCACTTCTTCAAGTAATGTCTTTTCATCTGAATTAATGTAAGACATTTTTTTAAGTCCACCATCTTTATCAACTACACCTGCTGATACACATACAATTTTTGCAAATTCAGGAACTAAAGCTGACCTACTCTCAAAAATCCTTTTTCGTTTTTTATCGGCAAGTTCACTATTACTAACTGCCGTATCATCCTCAGGAAATCTTTTCAAAAACCAATCGTAATACTTTATGTATTGATGGTATAATTCAGGATAATCCTTTTTAAAATTTTCAAACGTGGAAGAAATACCAACAGTCTCAATATCAATAAAAAGTAATTTATTTAATGGTAAATTTATCATACAAGTGATTTGTAAAATTCGCTTCGTGTTTTTGTTACAATTGCAAGGTCATATCTTTGAGATACGTGTTCATATAATCTCTCACCCATGTCTTTAACCATATTAGGGTTCTGATGTAATTTTTTAATGTACTTTGCCCAATCAGAATGATTTCTTGCTCCATCAACTAAAAGTGCGTTACCGTCAACAAATTCACCATTTTTCATACAGTGCTTAAGGTCAATTGTATAGGGACCATATTCTGATGCAATAATAGCCTTTTTATAAAATCCCGCTTCAATAACTTTTAATTGGGATTTTACTTTATTAAAGATATGTGGCTTAATTGGTGCCAAAGATACGTCAAACTTGGAGTAGTTTTTAGCATACGATGTAACAGGTTTGGTCCATACCCTCAAGTAATTTTCTTTTTCTTCACCATTAAAAGGGTCCTGAATAAATTTTTCCAAATGGTTTTTATATTCAGGTGAAATTATTTTGTAATTGTCTGTAAATATTTTTTCATATTCATACCAAACAGTTTCATGAGGTTTTATCGGTCTTTGACGTTGTTCATTAGTCTGAGGATTAATTTCAGTCATTGTTCCTCTAGTGTCAAACCCACAAACTACAAGTTGGATTTTATCTTTTATGTCCGAAAGTTTGGCAGTCATCCCATCAAGTAACATTAAGTCATGTAAGTGAGATGAACCCCCAAGCCATCCAATACGAAGTCTGTCACTTTCAGGTGTTACTTCCTTAAATTGGGATTCATTTGGGTCAATTGCATTTGGTAAAACTACAACGTTTTTATTAATTTTACGTATTTCTTCGGCGTATAATTCGGTTGTTGTTGTTACGTAGTTTGCGGCCCTTATATTTGCAATAATTTTTTCATTGATTTTATGCTGTACAATTAATTGATGTAAAGGATGCTCCTTAGTTGGGAGCCAATAATCATCAATGTCACAAATAGTGACAATACCCATAGAATTTAAAACGGGAATAAATTGAATTGAGCGGTCCATATCTTGACCGATACTCCTATGGAAATGTACAATTTGATATTGTTTCCAAAAGTTAAAATCATTAAAATCTACGTCGAATACAATGTCGACATGGAAATCTTCACCATAAAGTTTTTGGAGAAAAAGGTGAGGGTCTACAGACCTAAATTTACCCACACCTGTGCGGTCTGAAGGTATTACTAAAACATTTATTTTTGACATATTATTAAAATTCACTTTTGTGAACGTTAATAATTGTAACTAATAAATCTATCTATTTCAACTTTCTTGTAAAAATAAAACTAAGAAAGTTTTTTTACTTTAGTCATTTTTCCTTCAAAAACATGTTTACCAACCCTAAACTGAAAAGTTTCATTAGATTTTGATTCAGATTCCATAAGTAACCCGTTTTCTCTTAAAACCTCTTCAACAGTTTCTCTAACTATCTTCCTAATATCTAAATTATTTACTTGGGGATTAGAAGTTGGTTTGTTTGATGACTGAGTAACTGTTTTGTTTTCACCCATTAATCTTGCAGCCCTTTCAATAACATCATTTGATAAAGTCGGATTATACGATTCGGGTTGTTTGATAGGATGTTTAAGCATTAAATCTTTAATTGCGTCTGGTAGTTTCGAATTTTTAATTCTGTCTTCAGTCACTACAGGTGCTTTAGTAATTGGTTTTGATTCTGTTGTCTGCATATATTCTTGTGGAATATTGTATTTTGCAGGGATTGGTTGTTCTGAGTATATTTCTGGAGCCGAAATTCTTTGATTGTTGTAATTTTCATTTACATTAACTGATTCGGAAACTCCTCCTCTTGGGATATTATTAGTCTTATCCATTACCTGTTTGGCAATCATAAGTTTTTGAATAAAATCGTCTGTCATTGTTGTTCGATGTCAAATTTTGCACAAAGTTTAATATCCGTCATTCCCTTATCTCTTGGGTTGTACAGAGGTCTAGGTTCTGCAAAAGTATCGGTAGGATTTAAATTATAACTACCAATTCTATCGAATCTAAACAATCTCCATCCAGGAAGTGGTTGCTCCCCTTTTTGTGCGGTATAGGAAGCACCACTCCTTTCCCAAGC
>B570J29032_109957639_pt1 | contig 10296 bp, 4 predicted proteins | sample LakMenEpi16Nov12_FD_29032 | JGI IMG/M metagenome (IMG submission 29032)
TTTAACTTTCATCGCAATCTCCTTAAACAAAGTGTTTTCTAAACTCAATATTCAATGCGACTGAATAAAACCCCGAGGGCCATTAATTTCCCAGAAAAGAAAAGATTTTTACGAAGCCCCGAAAGTTAGTTAAAAAGCGCATTAATATAAGAGGTTTCAGCTAGAGAAGAGCTTTGTTCAATCCGATATAATAAGAAGGATTTGTTAAGAGGAAATGATCTGCGTTAGGTGATTACCTAAATACCATCAGTTTCAAATTAATTGGGTGGATTAGCTTTTTGGCACCTGAGTTGGGCAGAAGGCTCAGTAAAGGAAAGCATTCTTTGCAAAGCGAAAAATCATACCTAATGTCGGGTCGCTGTTTGGTATAAAGGTGTAACGATAAGTGGAGCGAACAATAACATCTTCGAAACTCGAAAACGCTTTTTAAAGGAGTACCAACCTTCTTTTAGCCTTAATCGGTTTACAACTGATGTTTTGGCATTCTCACCAGCATTTTGCGGATTGGTAATTACTAAAGTCTAAATGCAGGTAATATAAAATTGAAATTTATTTCTATGATTCCTTCTTTGTTTTTCATTTTTTTAAAATTATTAATGACATCAATAAATTTCTTATTAATTTCTAAATTTTTATTAGCCAAAGCATCTTTTTCTAATGTTGAAAATATTTCTATTTCATCAAACATTTTTATTTTGCAATCAGACATTTTTTCAAAGTAAGCATTTCTAATGAAGTTACCTGTTTTTTTATCAATGACATGAATATATTTTGGATTGAGTAAATCATCTCTAATAACTACAACGATAATTCGTTTCTTTGCTTCTTGCATTATTTCTTCGTAAACACTATCAATATTGCTTGATATCGATATTTTTCCAACTAATGCAAGTTCTCCATTTACATTTACATAGTTTTCTTCAAATTCAACTTTTATTTTTTTTTCTTCTTTAGCTTTTGCATTATTTTTCTCTGCCTTTGCTACCAATGCGGGGAGTGCTTTTTCTGGGGCAACGCCTATTACCAACATTAAAGCAATTACAGAAGGGCTAAGCATCTGAATTAACATATTTGTTGCCTTTATGAAGAAGGTCGAACAACCTCTGCAATAAGCAGTATGAAAGCTTGAACAAAGTGTTTTCGAAACTCAATATTTAAGACGATTGAATAGAACCCCAAGGGCCAATAAATTCCCAGAAAAGAAAAGATTTTTAAAAAACCTAAGTATTAAGCTCGAAATCGCATAAACTTGAGAAAATATAGATCGGAAAATAACTTTCTTAACTTATATTAATGAAAACCTTATTCAATAAATCTACAAACAAGCATCCAGCCTTACTCTTCAGAAATCAATTTATTCGCAGTGGCCAAATCAGCATCCGCTTCCTTGATTTTACCTAGTGCACGATAAGCAAAGGATCTATTTTGATACCATTCGCCACAATGCCCAAGTACACTAATAGCTCGGTTAAAATCTTCCAAGGCTTCTTGAGGCTTATTCAATTTCATCAAAGCCAGTCCACGACTGTAAGAAACCCAGGGATGCATGGGCATCAATTCTAAAGCCTTTGTAAAATCTGCTATCGTATCTTGAAATCTCTCTAATTTAAGATTAAATTCTCCTCGATCACAATACGACATGGGTGATATTTTTATAGCCTTGGCAAAATCTGCAAATGCTTCTGGAATCTTGTTTAAGTTTTGGTAAATTCTAGCCCTTTGAGTGTATAAATAAGAATCAGAATCATTAGAAATCCTACCATAGTCTTCACAATAGATTTCATCATCTAATGTTTTTATTTTTTCATCAACCATCTTGAGTATCTTCAAATACTCTGCCTTAGCTTCATCTTGTTTACCGGTTTTTTGTAACAGTTCTGCTCGACTTTCCAAGACAGAAATTTTATCAGGGTCTAAACTAATTGCTTTGTCGTAATCGGCCAGGGCTTCAGCATATTTTTTAAACTTCAAATACGCTTCTGCTCGGTGGACATACTCATCCGCTTCTTTAGGATTGGAATCGAGTATTTTTTTTGCTAATTTTGGCACCATTATTTCCAGACTTTTTTCAGTGTAGCCCAAAGAATTAGAAGGATTTAACTCCTGAACTTTCAAGTAATCTCTACTCGCTTCTTCGTAAGCGTTCATGGGGTAATACAAAAAATTCATGCGGCTAGCATAAGCGCTAGCATCTTTGGGGTTTGCAGCAATTTTGGCATCATGAAAATCAAGCACCTTCTTAAAATCAGCCTTTGCCAGTTCTGGCTTATTCCAATAACGATAAACACTGGCCCGCTCTCCATAGGTATCCAAATTCTTAGGCTCAAGTTGAAGAATCAAATTATAATCATTAATCGCGGATGAAAAATCCCAAATAGATGTATATAAGCTTGCGCGAGAATTAAGATAAACAACATTTTTCGGACAGATTTGAATGATCTTTGTGTATTCCTCGATTGCTGCTTTATAATTGCAACATGATTCATAATACTTCGCCCTTGCCTCCAGATATTTGACTTTTTGGGGAACAAGGTTCACTGCTTTTGTAAAGTCTCTTAACGCTAATTCATGATTGCGAAAATACTTTTGCAAAAACTCAGCTCTGCTAAAGTAAAGGTCTGCATCTCCGGGTTCCTTTGAAATTCCTAAATCATGAATTTGTAGGATTGCTTTGTAATCATCCTTGGCCTTATGAAAATCGCGCATCTCTTTATAGGTTGAAGCCCGTTCAAGTAAATTTCCTTCTATGTCATGTTCTTTTGTAATTTTTGCAGTCAGGTGCTCGATTATTTCGGGATATCTTTTTAATTCCTTTAAACATTTATTCCGCTCATTAAAAAGATGTTCATTTTCAGAATTTAACTCCAAGAGTTTGCTTAAAAAAACAACAGTTTCCGGAAGCTTTTTCAACTCAAGCAATAACCTTAATATTTCATCAACTGCATTTTCATTACTGGGTTCAAGTTCTAAAATTTTAGTGTAATCTTCAATGGCTTTGGAATAAGTTTTGGCGTCACTAGCATAGAATTCCGCCCGCACTTTGTAATGGGATATCTCTTTCGGTTCTGCATCAATTGCTTTGTTATAACGCTCCAGAAATTTAGCATTGTAAAAATCCCGTTCCTCTTGAGTGGTCAAATCCTCAAATCGCACATAATGGGTTAATTGGAAATTTTTAGGATCAAGGCTATTCGCTTCTATGTAATCTGCCATCGCAAGCAATTTTTTATCCATTGCCTTATATACATCCCCCCTAGCGATAAAATTAAATGCATCCTTTGGACGCAACTTTATTCCAATATTTAAATCAGCAAGGGCTTCCGGATACTTTTTTAATTTCAAAAATATTTCAGCCCTGTTTTTATAACACCAAGAGTTATTCGGATCGATTTTTATTAATGCGGTGTAATCTGCAATTGCATCTAGGGGTTTATTCAGCAAAGAATTAACTTTGGCACGGTGCTCATAATGCTCGGTATCTTCAGGCTCTAATTTAATCAACGAAGTATAATCCGCCAACGCATCTGAATACCTTTTTATCTCAATAAATATTTGGGCCCTCCTTCCTAATGAATTTGTATCACCTGCATCTTTCGTTATTAAAGCTGAATAATGAGAAACAACCAAATCAATATCCCCTAAGGATTCCCCCACCCTACCAAGCTCTTTATACAAGCTAGACCTTTGCATTCTTGAATAGGTATCATTGGGTTGAAATAACAAAACCATAGTGTAATCTTCGACTGCTTTTTCATTATTTTTGAAATACCAGGACTGTACAAATGCCCTGGCTTTATAAGATGCTGCATCTTCAAAATTAAGCTCAATTTTTTTGTCATGAATCTTCAATTCGCTATTGAAATCTGCACGCGCCAATTCGGGATTATCTAAATGAAGCCAATAAATGGCACCCCGGGAATGAAAGACATCTGCGTAATCAGGATTCAAGGCAATGAGTTTTGAATAATCCTTTACTGCTTCTGGGTATTTACCAATAGCTTCGTAAAAATCTCCACGCCTCTTCAAAAGATCTCTATCATTAGGATTTTCTTCAAGCTTTTTTGAAAGCTCTTCAATTGCTTTTTTTAAATTATCTCTTGGGTCTTCTTGAGCCACTTGCAGTACATAAGCCTTGGCGGCACCCGTTTGAATTGAGACAAATGCAATCATAGAAAATGATGCAAGAGTGAAAAACATAGCAATGGTACTTTTCATAAACTGCTCCTAAAAGAACAGAAGTTCATCAGCTTGGTTCAATTTTAAAACCGAACTAAAAACCAAAAGATATGGATAATAGATTAGAGTCAGCTATTTTTAAAAAGTTCCCGAAAATGAAACTTTATTTTTCTTAGGCCAATTCCCAATGAGCATTGGCACAATCACACTTCGGCACTTTAACATTTTCCGGAACGCATGGGCTGCAATTTTTTGAATCGATCAGGCCAAATGTACCAGCGCATTGCCAAGGCAATCGTGTCTTCGATACCCTGGGCCTACCATGATGTTTTTTTCAAGGGTTTTATAGTGAAAACGCAATCAAGGTATTTGTTCGGCTTCCAATCTCGCATTTTCTTCAAGATAGTAAATCAGATAGGTAAAAGGAATTGGCTAAAGAAATGCCTCCAAAAATTAGTGAGGCAAAAAGGCCTTAAATCCTTGGTATTAGATAATTCTATGTTGTTGACTTTGCGTTATAACGAGCTTGAAGCAATCGCGTTGCAAAGATTTTCATTATTAATTTTGAATTTAAAGCATCTGCGACTATTGGTTTATTTCTAACAAACTAAGTGGAAGACAAAACTAAACGGTTAATTTGTTCAAGGCGTTCTGCAAGCCATATCTTGATGATCGATTGCCTAGTGACGCCCAATCTGATTAGCTTCACGATTCATGGATTCAATTATCCAAATGGGAAAGTCAACATTTACCCGCTTTTGATTCAGCATGGGTCTTTTTGCTTTAGATAGATCCAAAGCACTGATTATTTAAGAACCACTATCAAATTGTTTAACAAATTTATTCGCCTTCATACAAGTCAATCTCCTCACTTCGTGAACAGCGTACGGAAATAATCTGGATGTTGTTTTCCGGCTGCAACCCAGATAAATGAGGTCTTTAATAAAACAACCGTATCATCTTCATGAACAGGTTCAGGTTGCTTAAATAAACTTCATGACTAGAAGAAATAATTCTACTTTCCCCAAAGTCCCTGTAGTAGTTACGGAGGTTGTCGCTGGAATTAACCATCCAATACAAATCAGCATTCATAGATTTTTTTATATTCAACTCTACAACACTGTAAAGTTTCTCCTTTGGGTCTTGCCATGTTGACTTCGCCCAATTCGGGAAAAAATTCACAAAGCTAGTTTCAATAAAGTTTAAAGAATTGATGCCTCCCTAGCTAAGACCAAAAACACGGCGAATACCGCAAAATCAGAAATCCAAATCTCCTCCAATAAGAAACCCTGGGCTAGATATAGTAATTTGATCTTCAGGTCTAGCTTCAACCTTATTTCGATTAGTTCTAAGGGCAGACATATTAATAACAAAACATCGAATAGCTGTGCCATTATGCATCCATACCCACTCCTGCCAATCATTACCCGGACTATATTTAGATGTATTGCTAGGGAGACGCGGCGCTTTTAATACCTCGCTAGGAAAACCCAATATGCGAAAAGCCTCGGCCGCCTTAAATTCGTTGGCACCTTGAGGGTAGTACAGCTTAAATGTCCCATATTTTTCCCATTTGGAGGAGAAAGCATCATGCCTAGCGAACATCGAAGCTGCTTGATTTGGGCTTGGGTTAGACGGTTGCCTAGGCTGTGACCCAGTCAACTTATTTACCTGTTCAACAAGGTCTTCAACCTTTTCGCCACTTTGTGAAGCTGTCTTAGATGTAGCCGTTGTAGTGGTTCTTATTAGTTCACAGGTGGTAAAGGTTAATAGTAGCTGAGTCTTTTTCGGGTTTTCCTTTACTCCTGAACATGATGCTTTAAATGTAATATCAGAACCTTTTGGAAGGCGCTTAAAATCTTCTAAATCTTTAGTCCCAAATTGAGCTATCACTATAATCTTGGAGCTTGAGTCCCCTTTGATTTCTAGTCTTACATAATCACTTACACTTAAGATGTTTGCAGAAACTGTCACTGTTTTGTTTTTATACTTGGTATCAGCCCCTGTTCTATCCTTAAGATAAGTCTCAGCTATTTGCTGCGCAGATGTAGACGGCCCTACTAAACTTTTAGCTATAGATACGATCATTATCAACATTAGGAGACAGAATATAGCGGCGCCTCCTACTATGCCGAATTTTAAATTCCTGCTCAACCCGTTCCAAACAAATTGGGATTTATCAATTATGAGTTTAAGGGTTTCCTTACTGCTATTAGTTTGAGAGAGAGGCAAAGGTGGTGGTAAAGGTGGTGGCCCCAGAGATTCTGAAGCGGCACTAGGCTCTTTATTAAAAAGCGACTTGATTGAATGGGCTTGAACCCATCTTACCATTCCAGAACTCCAAACCAAATCGTTCGGCAACAATGTCCCTGACGATGCCATCAGTTTTAATTCGGTCTCTAGAACAGGCCCCTGTTTGTTCCCGTCTTTAATGTAGTACCAGCTTTTAATCATGTTTGGGCTCTGCTGAGATAATAAAACATGGAAAATTAGATTCTTAAATAGTGAATATACTCTAAATACTTGTGGTTAGGTGTAAAGAAAAAATTGGCAATCTTTTCGATCATCCTTTCCACGGGTACTTATTCAGAAGACAGATTTTTAAGAATCTTATCTGGGCGTAAGCCCCATAAATGTAAAGCACCACTTCGCTTTTGTTGATATCCCTAGTAGCACTTAGATAACATCTCAAACCTTCAATTTTTTTAATTTAGAAATTATCGTAATAATTGTGAATACCCCTAATCCTGTCAGGGTCAGCAGGTATTTCCGATAAGTAACTTGTAGGGACCTGCGTAGGTGGTGCAGTGGTCTGCAAGGGATTTTGCCAGATGAATCTTGCGGATTTATTAACCTTGAAACCATACTTAATTTATACTGACAAATAGGAACTTAAGGTTATCAGTATCAAGGATTTCACAAATGTCCGCAAATCCCAATAACTTGGCAGAACAAAATCTTATCTTTGCAGGATTAGGTCTTCAACTTGGAATTTTTTCCAAAGATAAGGTTATTAGGGCATTTACAGAATGGTTGTTTGACAAAAGCATTCTCCTTGGCCAGATTATGGTTCAACAAAAAGCTATTAGTCAGGAACAGAGGAACTCACTTGAATCTGCAGTTAAGGCCCACATTCAGCAGGGGGAGGGTAATCAAGACAAAGCTCTTGCCTCCCTGCATATGGTCAAGGATCTTGAAAGCGACCTTGATCATCTGGCAGATAAAGACCTTATGGAAACCTTAGGCGTTGCAATTACAAAGAGGAAAATCCTTGGCCTAGATCAGGATTTTACCCAAACTTACGGTTCCGAAGTCAAAGGCAAGGACGAAAATTTTAGTTTTGAAGGTGTTCCATCTGCAGAAAGCGATCGATTTGAGAGAAAGCAATTCCTTGACTCGGGCAATCTGGGCGAAGTTTATTTTGCGAAGGACCTAGAACTTAATCGGTTGGTGGTGGCCAAGTACATCAAGCCGGAAAGGAGTGGGGAAAGACTCACTCAGGCACTTTTTCATCTGGAAGGTGAAGTTACGGGTGCTTTGGAACACCCAAATATTGTTCCGGTCTACGGCTTGGGCAAGGATACCAAGGGAAGACTATATTATGCCATGCGTTATATCAGGGGCAGAAAGTTCACCCAGGTGATTGCAGAATATCACCAGATTCCAAAATCCGAATCCAGTAAAAAGCATGAAGCTCTTATAGGCATGTTGCAATACTTCCAGTCTGCTTGCCTGGCGATTGAATACGCCCATAGCAAAGGTGTACTCCACTGCGATATCAAGCCAGACAACATAATGATCGGGGACTATGGTGAGGTGTTTGTAGTAGATTGGGGTTTGGTGGTCGTATGCGGAGAAGTTAAGAATTCCTCGGATATGCAGATAATTGAAACCATGGATCGATTAAAGATGTCAGCATATCGTCCATCAGAACTGGCATCAAGTGGTTTACATGAGCAACAAGGTGGAAGCCGAAAAGGGGTTGGTGGTACTCCAGCTTATATGGCGCCTGAACAATTCAAGGCAACCATGGAAGAAGATATATCCATGGTAACCCCCAGTTCAGACATTTACGCCTTGGGTGCGACGCTGTATCACCTTTTGACAGGTAGGGCGCCTCATTTGCCGAAAAGTGAAAGCAAGGAAAGTCCGGATGCCTTTTTCTTTCGTATCACCACGGGGATGATTCCCAAACCAAAGGAAATAAACTTCGACATACCGAATAGCCTGGAGGGGATAACTCGAAAGGCAATGGAAGTTAACCCCAAGGATAGGTATGGTTCTGCCCGGGAGCTTGAGGTTGATATCAAACGGTGGGTGGCGGATGAACCTGTCACCGCCTATGAAGAAAATGTGTTGGAGAGAAGTTCTAGGTTTGCAAGGAAGAACAAGGCACTGCTGATATCTGTATCCATATTGTTGGTGTTTCTGGCAGTTGGGGGCATTGGGTACGGCACAATCACTCAGGGCTTTAATCAAAAACTGCGCTTAAGTGAACAAATCGCAAAAGAAAACGCCCGAATAGCAATCGAGGAAAAAGAAAAAGCTCTAAGAAATGAAAATTTAGCAAATGAGGAAAAGCTCAAGGCAGCAGCAAGTGAAAAGCTGGCGCAACAGCAAAAGGAACAGGCAAATCAACAGCTTAATATTAACAGGATTCAAACAGCCTATACAGAATGGCAATATGGAGATGCAAAAGTCACGCAAGAACAATTGGAATCCATTCCCATTGGGCAGCGAGGGTGGGAACATGGTTTTTTAACCAAACTTTCCAAGGCTGGCCAAGTAATTCTTGACGGTCATTTGGGCGAAGTGCCATGTGTTGCTTTCAGCAGGGGCGCAGAGAAATTTATCACGGGCAGTACGGACAAAACTATTAAAGTGTGGGACGCCAAAAATGGAAGAGAGATCCATTCCCTCAAGGGTCATTCGGAAAAAATCAATTCCCTAGACATTAGCCATGATGGGAAAAAGGTCGTGAGTTGTAGTGGGGACAGAAAAATCAAGGTGTGGGATGCTACCACTGGCGGCGAAATTTGCACTCTGACTGAATCTGAAGCTGAAATCCACAGCGTTTTCCTCAACAAAGATGGATCTAAAATGGTTTCCGGTGGCGCTGATGGCAAAGTTACTTTGTGGGATTTGGATACACGGAAAATAATCAAAATATTTGAAAGCCATGAGGGCGATGTTTTCAGTGTTTCTTTTAGCTCAGACGAACAAAAAATAATTAGTGCTGGTTCAGACAAGTTTGCCAGAATCTGGGATGTAACATCCGGCAAGCAAATCCTAAGTTTTGAGGCATTAGATGGAATTATCTACTCGGCCTGCTTAAGTCCTGATGGCAGTAAAATCCTAACTGCCGGTTATGACCAATTTGTCAGGGTGTGGGATGCTACCAATGGTGTGGAAATCCATTCATTGGTAGGTCATACATCCGGGGTAAGTTGCGCCAGATTCAGCCACGATGGTAAAAAAATAGTGAGTGCAGGCTGGGACAAAAACATCAAATTATGGGACACCTCAACTGGTAAAGAAATCCGAACCCTCAAGGGACATTCAGAAAGTGTATCCTGCATATCTTTGAGCCCGGATTGCCGCAGAATTATCAGTGGCAGTACCGACAAAACGGCAAGGGTCTGGAATCTTGAAATAACCGAGGGAGTCTTGACTTTCCAGGGGCATGAAGATTCAGTAACAAGCGTGGCATTTACTCCAGATGGAAAACAAATTGCAGGCGGTAATGAAGATAAAACAATCAAAATCTGGGATATCCAAACAAACCGTGCACTATTATGCCTCAGGGGCCATGAAGAATCTGTAAAGTGTGTTGCATACAGTCCGGATGGCAGGAAAATAGCCAGCGGAAGCGCTGACAACACCATTAGGATTTGGGACGCAAAAACCGGCAGGGAAATCCGCATATTAAAGGGTCATGAAGCAACGGTTGCAAGCCTCGCATTTAACCCTGATGGAAGGAAGATTGTCAGTGCCGGGTGTGATAATAAAATCAAAATTTGGGATTCGGAAAGTGGCAGGGAAATCATAAATATCGATGGCCACAATGACTGGGTTACGGCTGTCTCCATCAGTCCCAATGGTCAGCAAATTGCAAGCGGT
>B570J29032_109957635_pt1 | contig 10285 bp, 5 predicted proteins | sample LakMenEpi16Nov12_FD_29032 | JGI IMG/M metagenome (IMG submission 29032)
TGTTCATGGCTCGCGAGCTATTTGGACCTAGCGGTTTGTTAACCTTGATTGCTTTGCTGGGACTGGCAATTCTGGCCGGTCTGTTGCCTCATGGTGCGCTGCAAAGTTCGGTTGAGCAAGACAATCCTGCGGCGCCACTGATTATGGCGATGGTGGCGGTACCGATTTACGCGACGCCCATGCTGACCATGAGCCAATTGGGAATGATGTTTCATCACGGCAATTCGCCTGGTGCAGCATTCTGTCTGTTGCTTTTGGGCACTGGGGTTAATCTGGCAACGCTTTGGTGGACGGCTGCTCATTACGGACTACGGTCGACATGTATCTGGTTCGTGGCATTGTTTGTGATCGTGCTGGCATGCGCTTATGCAGTTGATCAGCCTTTGATTCCGCCTGGTGTCGAGCCGGCTGGACACACCCATGCGTTTGACATTTACACGAACCCTTTTCACTCCGATTCAACTGTCACACCAAGCAGTATCTGGCAGGCCATTGAGCAGAAGACCACTTCAATCGACTTGACCTTGACCTGCATCTGTTTGGCTGTGGCTGGCCTAGCAGGTGGACTATCGCGCACTCTGCTTCGTGGTCCCACTGAAAGATTCCTGAGCCAAGTTCCGGATATTGAATCGCAGGATTGGGATGGAATGCACCGCAAAGTGTCCGCTCGGGCAGTAGGCATGACCTGTCTGGCTGGACTTGTAGCCCTGAGCGTGGTGGGATGTTACGCTTATTACCCGGCACCCGACGAGGTACAAGAGGAGATGCGGATCGTGCGAGTCGAAATCCTTAGCGGAGCGTCTAGTCGCGACTTAGAAAGAGTTTTGCACTTTACGCCCGAACTGGAACGCTGGACTCGGATGCTGGAAGTTGGCTACTTTCTGAGGAATTTTGAACTGCGACCGTACCAAAGCATGCAGGCCCACCTACTGCGAAAAAAAATTGAACTACTGGAACATGCTTGTGAGCATGCTCTGGAGTTAAAGATGCAAGCGGCGAAGTACCGGGACAGCAGTGATTCCAAAGCGTCGCTGGCCCTTCAGCATGAATTAGCCCAGATCGACTTGTTGCGACAAGCGATCAGCATGAACGCTTCGCGACTGAGTCGAGCCTACCAGTAGCGATACCTACACCCGTTGACGGTACAAGCATGGACGAATGTAAACTCAATGCCTCTCGATTGGTCTCGGTCCGAAGTGCAATACTTCGGTGCGTAACGCTGGTAATCGCTTTGGCCCATGCAGCAAGATTTTGGATCATTGTTGGAAGCATCAACGCAGTCCTATCGGCGTCATTAGCTAGGGCTCAAACGCCTGCCGAACTTCCGGAAGGGCTATATCGTGTTGCTGATGGTCAGTATCTGACGTTGGTTACTGACTTGCCGCTGGATAACGATATCCAGGAATTGCCGATGATCTTTGATCAAGCCGTGAAAGTTTGGTGCGAAACATTTGCAACCCAGCCCGAACAGATTGCCGGTGCCAAAGTGACTCTGTATCTAATGTTGGAAACCAATCGATTTAAGCAGGCAGGAATGATTCCCGACGGGCTACCCGAATTCAAACATGGATGGCAACTAGGCGATCAATTGTGGGTGATGGAGCAACCTAGCGCTTATTACCGTCGGCATTTGATGTTGCATGAAGGCACTCACTGGTTCATGTCCAGAATATATGGCGGCTACCACGCGCCCTGGTTGATGGAGGGTATCGCTGAATGGCTGGCGACTCATCGCTGGCAAGAATCTCAACTGGAGCTAGGGATCATTCCGGCCTCGAATCAGGAAGTTCCCTACTGGGGACGCACTAAGCTGATTCGCGCTCAACTGGCCGTAGGCACTGCTCCAACGATTGATCAAATCTGGCGTTACAGTTCAACCGCACATCAGCAGGTCAATGCGTACGCGTGGAGCTGGGCGCTGGTGGTATTCCTAAGGATGCATCCAGAGACGGCAAAAATCTTTGATCAAATGCTAAAGCAGCCGGTCATGGACACACCTACGTTGGATCGGTGGTGGCGCAGGCGGCTGATTGGCAAGCTGCCTGGATTGCAAACGGCTTGGGCTGCGTTTGTCTACGATTTAGACTATGGATTGACTGACGCACCTGGGCTAATGCAACTCTCTGCAAACACTCAGCCGTTGCAGGCGCCACAGCGCTTCGAAGTACATACTGATCGCAATTGGCAAGCGACCGGTTGGTCGGTGACGGCTCAGCAAGTTCTGCAGTTGCAAGCCAGCGGCCAGTACACGATAGGTCAGACCGGTCGCCCCTGGAAGTGTCAGCCTCAAGGCGTCACGCTTGAGTACCATCGTGGGCAGCCATTAGGTCGGTTGATGTTGGCTATCGCCGCAGAACCGGAAGGTCCACAACAATTCACTCAGCCCTTGACGGTGCTACCGATCGGCCATCAGGCCAAAGTGGTGGCACCGCATGCTGGTGAGTTATTCTTTCGAGTCAACGAAGCGACTTCCGGTCTTTCGGATAACGATGGCGCGATCGTCGTTCAAATCACTCGGTAGGCAGACCAAATCCTGACTCCTGCTTTGGCGAATTACCAAAGAACAGGAAGCTAGCCGGATTAGGCATAGCCGGTGGCTGGTTGTAGATATACTCGGCATCCAACGCTTTTTCCATTCTCTCGCTGGACTCCACCAGGTGAGCCCGGCTGTAGGTGTCCAGTTGATCCCCTGATTTCTCAAGCAGCTTTTCGATCCGACTCTTTAGGTCTTTCAACTGCATCACCGCAAGATTGGTGATCGCTTTGTTGGCCGCCGACTTGGCGATCGATGGCAACATCAGATCGATCAGTCGTTCTGCATGTTCGTTCTGCAAGTTACGGCGCAAACTGCTGATAACCGGTGCGCGATCCGAGTGTTTCTGCGTCACTTCGGCGTTCAATTCGCTCCATATCTCGCCACTGACTGCATTGAGCAGTTCGGGCAGAGTCAACGCGTCCTGGTCAGCGGCAATGCGAAATTCATTATCATAAACACGTCGCAGCGTCGTAGGATTCATCAGTTGAGTCAGCGTGGCAGATTGCATCGAAAGAATGCGATCATGTACCGGCCAGGTTGGATCGCGTCCAAAGCTGCCATCCATAAAATCTTTAGTCAAACGTGAAAGCAGTTCAGGCGAAAGTTCGTAAGACGAATCGCGGAAAGTAGACTCAAGCACAAAATTCAGCGCGTTCCGCTGGTCTTGAGCCGGTACCACGGCGATAGGCAACCGTTCGTTGGCATCGCCCTTCTTATCGCGATTGACAAAGGTACCGCCCAACCAATTGCTCATCATGCTTGAATTGCGTGACTGCAATCCCAACGTCAGTTCATATCCTTCGCGAGCCTTGGTCCAGCTATCTCCCTTTTTGACATAGTGATCCATGATGCGCTTTCGGAATTTTTCGATCAACAGCGATTGTTCCTTAGCGTATTCCAATGGATTGCTGCTAAAGTCATACCGTCTGGCCAGCGGGTCAGGACCAAGCGTATCCTCGTCGGTCGCAAACTGCAGTTCGGGTTCGATGGATCGAGCCAGAATGGCATCTAGGTTTTTCTCGAAGGTGTATCCATATTCGATAGCCCAAAAATCATAGGGACCGATACCGATCATGCTGTAGTCACCCTGCAGTTCGCCCGTCTGCATACGCAAGTTGATCGGTAGATAGTCCATAACCGACGCAGCTAGCGGTTTCTTACCCTTGATGCTTTCGCTGTTGACTTCCGCCAGCGTGTACAAGCTACTGGCTTTGAAATTATGCCGAAGTCCCAAAGTGTGACCAACTTCGTGCGCTACCAGATCAGCTAACAGCGGACCTACAAAGCTTTCTGGCATCCCGTCTAGCAGGCTTTCATCAGACGCAGGAGAAGAATCTTTCTTCGCATCGTCTTTGGTGGCTTCATCCTTCTTGGGGGATTCTGCTTCACCATTCTTAGGCTTTTCGTCTGAGTCTACATCGGTCATTGCTTCCGATTTTTCGGTCTTGGTTTCCTGGGCCTTGGCTGCTGCTTTTAAAGTTCTGCTACCTTTGAACGAACCAGTAATCTTTGCACCACCAATATCGATGGACCACTGCCCTTCTATCGTATCGTTATCCACCTTGCCGCTCAAAACTCCCTTACTGCCATCGGGTACGCCTGGGGGGGAGAATTCGATTTCCAACTGGCGAGTCTTTGCGTCCCAGCGACCATTGCTGATTGCGACCTGCTCGCTCATTACGGTGATGCTTCCTGTTACACTGCCATCAGCTTCCAATTGCAAGGTAGCTGTAGCTTCGGCCTCGCCCACTTCAGGAATTCCAGCTATCGTCAGATCCCAAGTACCGCTCATTCCATCGTCGGAAGCACCGTCTTGTGGGTCATCGGCAAGCAGAGCCTGCGAACCGATCTCGAGGTACATTTGCATTAGAGCGGTATCGATGCGCTTGCTCTCTGGGGCCATGCAATAACCGTTGACTTGGCTTGTGCGGCCAACCAGCCCGTCCAGTTCATCGGCTCCCATCAATCGCGAACGACCTTGGAATGGATCGCGAGAAGCCTTGGCTTGGATCTCGGCCTGTAGTTGCCGGCGTCGAGTCGCCTGAGCGAATCGAATTCGTGGGTCCCAATTCGGATGATCGGCCAACCAGGAAAGAGCTTCCGCATCCATACCTTCCATCGAAAGCAGTGGGATAAAGTCGGTAAAATTGTTGTTGTAATGACGAATCCAGCCATCGGTCAAAATGATGTCTGCGTCCAGGATCTGGCCCGATTCCGGGTGCACTCGGCTGGGACCAATCGCCATGCCAACGTTGTTGTTAAGCCACCGCACAAAGTTGTATCGCACGTCCTCGGGATCTTTTTCCATGTGCGCTCCTGTTGTCTTGTCCTGGTAATGGACAACGATGGCATCGGAAAGACCGATTTTTTCGAAGGCTGCATTCCAGTGCTCGATACCTTGCTTGACCCAGCGGCGATAGCGGACTGGCGTGGTGTGTTCGATGTAGAACATGATGGGCTCGACTGGAGGCGAAACCTTCAGTGACGGATCTCGCTTTTTCAAGTGCCAGCGATTGATGTAGTTAACCACCACTTCGTCCCGCTTGTATTTTCCATAGTCCGAGTAATTCGTGGTGAAGTAACCCACTCGTTGGTCTGCAATGCGTGGTTGATAGTCGGTAGCTTCAGGGATTTCACTAATTGAATAGTACAATGTCTGTAGGCTGCCCATTGGATTGGGCAATTCAAATGCCAGTTCAATGTTCTGCTTAAAGACTTTGCTTTTGACCAGCTTGGCGAGCGCAGGATTCTTGCTGCGTCCGCTGGGACCAAAAAAGACACTTGCGTTGTTGACAAGTACGTTGCGTCCATCGATCACCGGTCCGCCGGTTGGTGATAGGGTCAGGATGGGAACATCTAGCAGAACGTTTCCGGTGAACAGCCGACTAACAGAATCTTTGGATTCATTGTCCCCACCTGAGCGGATGCTGGTGTTTGGTTCAATCAATGCCAAACGCTTGTTGTATTCTCGCCACTGAACGTAGAAATCACCCGCCTGCAATCCAGCAAACATCTGACCGCTGGCAACAGTCAATCCAATAAAGTATTTTTTGGAAGCAAAGTTCTTGGGCAGTTCCAGCAATACGTCGCCGGTATCCGCCTTGACGTAAACACTGTACATGGACGACGAATCGCTGGAGGGCGGTTCAATTTTTTTGAAGCCTTCAGTAACTTTGTCAAACGGCGGATACTCGGCCCTTACCGACGACTGCAGCACGGTTGCCACTAGTACAGAAACCCAGGCGAATCGCAGAAGGTGAAACATTCTCATTTTCTTGCCTATCAGTGGTATTAGTGTTGAACCCAGGAAATCAGACGCCAGTCAGACCAATTGCGTAGAGCACTTCAAAAACCAAAGCTCTTGGCCCCCACCAGATCGAGAGAATCCCACATATCGATTCTGGGTTGCGATTAGCAATACGCGTTCCAAGCTGGCCCGCAACTTAACAATTATTCTATCCGACAGGGCAAAATGGAAGGCTAGGGAGGATATTACGGGCTGGTAGGATTAAGTAATTTGCCCTGACAATCCTGGCTTTCGCGCGGCCCACAAAGAATCTGGCGCTAGAAAACTGCGTCAAATTCCGGTTTTACCGCTGTGACGTCGTATCGATCGGGGAAAATGTTGCAAATTTTCATCATGTTTCGTTTGCACATCGTTTGCTAGAGGGTAAGTTTCTTCGGTTCCACAGCGAGCCTAACGATTGTTTTGAGAATGCAAAGGAGAACGCGATGAAGAAACTTGCTTGCCTTGGGTTACTGGTGGTAACCTCGACCGGATGCGGTTGTTTCGAGGGCTGGATGCCATTTCGAGCGCTGCGAGGTGCGCCATGTCGAGCAGGTATCTGCGGCGCTGGACCACTTGCAGCTCCTGCGAATGCAGGCTGCAATACCTGTCCACACGGAACTGGCTACTCGGATTATGAAAACGGCGAAATGGTCGGCGGCTCGGGCTACCTGGACGGCGGAATCATCCACGACGGTGCCACTTATGGAGGATCGGTCAGCGGAGGTTCCGTGGGCGGTACAACTGTAACCCCAGGCGGAAATACTTTGCCTCCACCTTCCATGGGAAATCTAAGAACCAATTAGTTTGAGTTCGTCGGCGACGGCAACTAGGATGAAGCATGCTGGTGGGCCGAAATGCGGCTCACCTGACCTGCGACAACTGAACTAGAGGTCCCGATGAAGATTTTCATCTTTCATTGCCAATTTGCCTGCGCTGGCCTTCTGCTGCTGTCCGTAATCCTTCCAGCCAACGTCGTTGCTCAAGAGGATCAGCCTGACTTAATTTCACCACTCAACTATGTTGCGCCCAAGACGGTCGAGATGCTGATAGGTGTTCAAATCACACCCGGTGATGGCAACGTAATCGAGACATCTGCGCAGACGGTCTTTCCAACTCAGTGGCCCGAACAGACGGTTGAGGTCGTCGAAGCGAATATCCCAGCGGCAGTTCAATACAAATTTCGAGACTTGCCGGGTAACAACCGTCAGCTTCTATTCTTTATGCCGCTGATCTCTCCCGGCGATCCTATAGTAGCTCAACTAAAAGTGCGAATCGAAAAAAGTCACATCGTAGGTCCTACCGAAACATCTCAGTTTGTGGCTCCGCGCCGGCCTAGCTCGACGATCAAGCAATATCTAAGCCCAAGCCCTTACATCGATTCCAATAACGCTGAGATCAAAAGAATCGTCAAGCAAATCGACGCCTCTGAGCCACCCGACGCTTGGAAACGAGTTGAATTGCTTTACGATTGGGTTCGAGATAACATCGTTTATACCAAGGGCGAACTAAAAAATGTGCAGCAGGCACTTCGTGATCTCAAAGGTGACTGTGAGGAGATGACCAGCATTTTTGTCGCTCTGTGCCGAGCCGCACGAGTACCCGCGCGGTGCGTCTGGGTTCCAGGCCACTGCTACCCCGAATTCTATTTAGAAGACAAAGATGGCAAAGGGCACTGGTTTCCATGCCAAGTTGCTGGAACTCGCAACTTTGGCAACATGCCCGATTACATGCCAATCCTGCAAAAAGGGGATCGCTTCAAAGTTCCTGAAAGAAATGAGATTCAGCGATACTTGGCCGACTACTTGACCTCCAAGAAAGTTGTGGGCAAACGCGATCCCAAAGTTGTCTTCATCCGGCAGTTGCTGGGAGACGCTGGCCAATTACCACCGGCCGACGCCGATGGTCTAGAAAACTTACAGGAGACTGACCAAGCATCAGGCCAGCCATAGCTCAATGCTCTTAGGCTGATCCCGCGAGCGAGACTGGAGCTTGAGCCCCCAGCCACGCCAATCTATTTCTTACCACGCGATCGCGCAATGCAGAAAGGACGCCGAAAAAACGCAATCGACTATTTCAAATCGGCTTTGCTGCGATAGTCAACTACGTCCCAGGCCAATTTCACGAATCGCATCAGGCGTATCGTCAAGAAGGTGACGTCAAACTCCCACCACTTGTGGCCATGTTTAGCCATTCTTGGATGAGCGTGATGATTGTTGTGCCAACCTTCGCCGTAGGTAATTAAAGCCACCCACCAGTTATTGCGGCTGTCGTCGCGAGTCTGATAGTTGCGATAGCCCCACATGTGGCTAGCGCTATTGACCAGCCATGTCGAATGCAGCACAAACACCATTCGCACGGCCACACCCCATACCAGCCAACTGATCGCAATTGGCCATCCGCCCCATGCGTAACCCAGGGCCATAATGACTGCAGATACGGCAACGTTCAGTGGCAAGAAAAGGTAGTTGAGTGCTCGCATGTACCAGTCTTGATACAGGTCCGGTGCCCACTTGCGGTAGAACTCATTGGAATCCTTGCCGCCCACACGATAGGCAAGCCAAAATACGTGGCTCCACCATCCACCGTCGTGCGGCGAGTGTGGGTCTCCCTCTTGATCACTGCGTGCATGGTGCAGCCGGTGGTTGGCAACCCACTGCAGCGGTGGACCCTCACCAGCCAAACAGCCTATCGTTGCAATAGCTCGCTGAGTCCACTTTTGAGTGTGAAAGCTGGCATGCGTCAACAGACGATGGAACCCCAAGCAGATTCCCACTCCGCCACACAGCCAATGCAGCACTATAACTAGGACAAGGGCAGACCAAGTGAATGTCCAGGGTGCGAACACCGCTCCTAGATGTACGACGGTCAACCAGATCGCTGCTTCCCAATTGATATTGTTGCTGCGAACCGTATGCGGTCTGCCAGATGTCCATCGGAGCGACTTGGAAGCCTCGGAAGGGGAACCGCCGGACAATAATTCGGACACATCCTGATCGCTAACTGGCTTCAAGGCTGGCCCAACGGCCTGCCGGTAATGTCGACGCAAGCTTCGTCGATTCTTCTTGGTCATTTTCCTGTTCTCTTGTACTAAAGTTACTAAACGGGCTAAGGTCTCATACCTTGGCCCTGTATCATTGTTTCCAATCGCGATCAAAACGTCCAGGTTGAAACGTGAATTGGCCAAGCCAACCACCCCCAATACGGGTGGGATGCGTTCTATATTTGCTTATAAAACCTACTTTTGCGCAACTTATGACAAAACAGCACACTTGAAAATTAACAAACACTTGAAGAAGCTCGCAGTCGACAGATCCAAAGTAGCATCTATTCCAGCCTGTGAGCGGACAAGTGAACGTCATCGGCTGACAGTAGCACCAAATGATCCCCGGCAGGTACCAGCGCAATGCCGCGAGTTTCGTGCGAGATTCGACAATGGTCAGTCCAAAGTGCATCGCCCTTCAGCAAATGCACCACTGCATCTGAATCAAGGATTGCCCAGATTAAGTCCCCGTTTCGTGGCCAACGCGCTGCGACGATCTGATGTTGTTGCTGTCGGCCATTAGTCGACTGCGGCAATCGATAGTGCCACTGAGTATGCAAATGGTCATCTAACATGAAAAGCCCGGGTTGTTGATCTTCAATCCAGCCATTGGCTAGCGTCATGTAACCGTCATTTGTAGCAGTGCCAAACCACGGTCCGATGTTGGGTGTGAAGCTTAGCTTGCTGACAAAAGGTCGCGTGGCAGTGGCAGGCTTTACACCAACTGCACTAGAGGAAGATACTGGTTTATCTGCCAATTGGATAGGCTGGATGGTTCCATCTTTCAGCGCCACTAGTCCTTGTACTTCCTCTTTGGAAACTTGTCCGAATAAGATAGCCAAAGGTTCATCAGGACAGTTGCCAGATAATTGTTGTCGATTGTCTGGGTCCAGCAAAAGCATTTGACGACCGGTTGTGATCACGGCCAATCGCGGAGTCTTGGAACCGATCAGTGACAACCATTGAATGTCAACCGCCGTCGTATTGTCAGGTAATTGAAAATGTGTCGAATGCGACATCTTGGCATCGTACAGGTCGATTCGTCCAGTGCTAGCCGCTGACACACAGGCAAAATAGCGACTGTCTTGACTTGCGATCACGGTTAGCGGCATTCCGTGTTTGACTTGCCAGTCGGTCTGCATCGACTGCGAGATCCGCAGATTGGAATCGACTTGGCATAAGCTACCATCCGCCTGAAGCAACCAAGCTCTTTGTTGTCGGTCTTGGAAAAGACTACAAACCGGAGTAGGAAACCGCTCCTTCGCCAAGTCAACAAGGCGAACATTACCTGGCGAGTACCTGTCGGGAAGCTGAGGATGAGATGGCAGGTGGTCTGCCGCAGCAGCAAAAGCCAATTCCGCGCGGTGGCGATTCAGTGCTTTCTGATGATTGGACACCAGCTCGTTGGCCAAATCGTCAC
>B570J29032_109957634_pt1 | contig 10281 bp, 7 predicted proteins | sample LakMenEpi16Nov12_FD_29032 | JGI IMG/M metagenome (IMG submission 29032)
AACAGCCCACTGAGCGCCTCAAGGTTGCGGCGGCGGAACTCACTGATCCGGCTGTGGTCCGGCTGCTGGTTGCCGGTGAGCACCCGAAAGGCCAGATCCTCGTAGCAGGCGCGCTCGATCCTGCGGGAGGAGACGATGCCAGCGCAGTAGGCGTAGAGCAGTAACAACGTCAACATCCTGGGGTCAAACCCCTTCTCCCCGCGAGGATCCTTGCTTTGAGCTGGGATCACGATCGCGGACAGATCCAGCTCATCCACCAAATCCAGCAGGAAATACACCTGGTGGTCAGCCGACAGCCAGTCACTTGGTGAGGCCGGCAGCAAGGAGGTATGCCCCGGAGCCCAGGGACGGAAGGTTTTTGGCTTTTGGATGACCCATTCTCCCAGGCAGATCCATTGCTGTCACTGGGATCTGGGCAGATTTACGGGCGTCTGTGGAGAGGTGCGGTGTTCGGTGCTGGGTGATCTATGCGCAACAGGCTCCTAGGTTCTTTTCGCCACGCTGATGCCATCTGACGAGATAGTAGAAGCATATGCAACTCAGTTCAGCCCCACGACTGAGGCTCCTGTAAATCCTCCACGCCTGGTGTTCGGCGCACTGTTCATCAGTAACCGTTCACGGGGCATCAACACCTAAGCGGCGCATTTCATACACGGCTGCCCACCAGTGATCTGAAAACCACGGGCGTCAACCCTGTTCTGTGAGCACGGGAGGGGTTCAGTCGCGCTGGTGGAGCAGGCTGGGTGCGGGCAGACCTTTTCTATTGGCTTGCCATGCCTACACCAACAACGCCATCACATTTCGTTCCTGCAGCTTGAGGGTTGTCGTCACGGTGAGAAGTCGGCTTTGGCAGAGCGCACTTAAGAGTTTGACAAGGCCGATGTCCGGCGTGTACCACCCCCGTGAACGGGCCCCTTCCGTGTCGCTACAATTTTGCGTAAAACGATGATGCATGCCAGAAACGATCTGAGGACCAATTGCGGGATGGGTAATATTAAGTTATTTATCAATGCCTGGACGTATCCTGAGAACCAATTAAGACTAGTATTTAACCTGAACGTGTCCGCCTATGAAGCACAGAGGGATTTATGTGATTCAAAAACGCTCAGTTAAGAATTTCTAAATCTCTAATAATCCGCATCATTTCGCATAACAATTGAGTTCTGCAGATTTGCAGGCATCCGAAACCACTCCTGTAGTGTAGTTCTAAGTGATTCAAATCGAGTCAATATGAACAAGTCAATGTTGCACTAGTCCCATCCTGAATTACTGCAAACCGACCCCTAACGCCAATGACTGTATCTGACGCCATTAAGGACCAGTTTACGCACAATTACTCGAAAGTTCTTGTGCAGACTTGGACGGACAAGAATTTCCTTTCGACTCTTGAAACAAATCCTGCACAAACGCTTACAAATTATGGAATTCCAACAGAGGCAAACACAAAGATTAATATTATTACAAACACCGTAGATGACAGTGCCTCTCTTGATGATATGATCAACAAGTGGTTTGAGGTGCAGCCAGGGGGTACTTACGATTTATATATTCCAACCAAACCACAGCTTGGTAGCGAGACATCTGCAGGGGCAGGTGATTTGAGAGCGCAAGATGATTATTGTTGCTGTTGCTGCCCATGTTGCACATGCACATAATACCAAAATAGTTTCAGCTAGGTATGCATTTACAAAGCCATGACGCTTCGTCCGCTCATGGCTTTCTTCTTAATTAATATTCATGTATCTTGAGTTAGTAAACTCGGCGCAAGTTAAGACTTTCCTCGAGTGCCTTCATTCAGATTTATCAAATCTATTCGTCATAAATAGCTGGTTTAATCTGATTTCAACAACCATTGCGTAAAATCTCATGGATTCAAGTCTCACAACTCCCCCACAACCTATCGATCCCAACAGCTGCTACACTGGTAATCAGCTTTTAATGTACATTCCAGGTGCACATCAAGAAATGCATGATTTATTGATGGCAAGAAATTTTATAGTGACGAATACAAGAATAGATACCGTAGATAGTGCAACTTTGTCGAATAATGATTCCGAAAATAGTGCAATCGTATTTCACAACCTAAATATCGCTGCTGTTTCAGCTAATTCCGACATCCTCAACTCAGTAAGGTCTGCAGACTTTGATTCAGATACACCAATAATCAAATATCAAGAAGCAGAGAGGTTCCTTTATGGATCTGTAGATAGCACTTTACCTACAGTACCAGACGGAGTTTGGGGTCTTTATAAAACAGGAGTTTTATCAAGCCCTTTATCGGGCAAATCTATAAGACTTGCAATCATTGATTCTGGTATTGATCTAAGCCATCCAGATTTTCAAGGTAGAAATATCTCTTATTTATCTTTTTGTTCAGACGAAACAGTTGAGGACTTAAATGGCCACGGAACACATTGTGCGGGTATAGCTTGTTCTAACGTTCCAATGCCTGGCGATCTAAGATATGGAATTGCAACCAATGCCGATCTATTTGTCGGCAAGGCACTTAGTACAAAGATATCTGGTCCTCCTAGAGGCAAAGATTCGGATGTCTTAGCAGCTATCAATTGGGCCGTAGAGAACGGGTGCAACATCATATCTATGTCATTATCAACACCTGTTGCGGAAGGAACCCCATTTTCTCAGATTTACGAGAATTTGGCAAAGACCCTTTTGGATAGTGGAATTCTCATTGTTGCAGCAGCAGGCAACAACAGTTTTCGTAACTTTGTCAACGGCCCCATTATTAATCCTGTAAACCACCCCGCCAACTGTCCATCTATAATGGCGGTCGGAGCAGTAACCTCAACAATGGAAGTGGCAAATTTTTCTGCACGAGGAACAAATGACCCTTCCACTGGCGGTTCTATAGATATAGTCGCACCTGGTGTCGAAATTACCTCATCATGGAGTACAATGGCAACTCACGATCCAAATAGATACCTAGTGTTGAGTGGAACTAGTCAGGCAACTCCCCACGTCTCAGGAATTGCCGCCTTATACGCCGAGTCTGATCAAAATCTACGGGGAAGAGATCTATGGAATAAGCTTATCACAACCGCACAGCCATTACCATCACTCGACCCACGTGATGTCGGTGCTGGATTAGTTAAAGCACCCCAAACAGGGACTTAGTTAAATACAAATGGACTCTCCGCCTATGGACACTTTCAAAATTCACCATCCAACAGCTCGTCCTATGCGAGATGGGATCAGGCTCCTTTGGTCGACAAAGAGTCTACGCATCAGTCTGTCTGGTCTTTGTCGGTTATTTGAATTTTTCGAGGCGACCAGATGTTGAACAAGCTCCTGCTTCATTTCAACAAGTCAATAGGTAAAGAGAAGATTGTTCAGGAGCTTACTGACTTCGGCTTCCGCGATATTCAGGTGCTAGATGCTATTTCAATTGTCATAGCTAGTATCGATGAAAGCCGTCTTGGAGACATAAATAAGATCAAATGTATTTATCGCTTTGAAATAGACAGGGAAGTTGGTGGGAGTTCAACCCCAAATAACTAATCCAATACTCATAAGTCTCTTTCTTCACCACATTCAACACTGCTATGGACCATAAACTTCGTTGGAAAGGTTGTTATCATATCGAGGTTGTTGAACCTGATCATGTTTTTGTGTTGAACGAGGGAGTTTATACTGTTCTTACAGGCTCAATATTCTGCAAGCTTTCGCCGCTTCTTTACGGAGACTTCACAAGGAATGAAATTATTGATCATCTGAAGAGATCCTGCTTTATCCCTGAAATTAACTATGCACTCACTCTCTTAGAGACTGACCAATTTATATATGAGTCAAGTAATGGATTTGCATCAGATGAAGATTCTTTCTGGCACAACTTAAAGATGTCAGATTCATCTATATTCAGCGAGATCTTTTCTGGGTGCATCTCAGTAACTTCAACATGCGATATTGACACATCGGGTTTTTGCAATGCGCTTCAGAAAGAAGGCATTGCAACAACGACACATAGTGATTTAATGATTGTAATTACTGATGATTATCTCAACGGACAACTTGATACCATCAATAGACAAGCTCTTAGATCAAAGCAGACTTGGCTACCAATTAAACCATTTGGAACAAAATTATGGTTGGGTCCGATTATCAAACCTGGCCATAGTGCTTGCTGGGCATGCTTTGCTCATAGAATAGCTGCTAATCGCCAGATTGATAACTATTTCTTAACAAGAGACAACAAGTCTGCACCACTCTATTTGACTACTGCAGCTACTCAGACATCAAAGGAAGCTGCTTGGAATATTGCAGCTTTGCAGATATCAAAATTCCTCCGAGATGGATCATCTGATGTTTTAGTTGATACTCTTTGGGAGTTTGATATTTTGTCATTAGAATCTACGAAGCATAAGGTAATAAGACGACCACAATGTACTACTTGTGGGACTCCTATCAATAAGTTACAGGGCGATGACTTCAAGATTAGACTTATGAATAGGCCTAAGCTCTTCACAAGCGATGGTGGTCACCGAACAGAAATCCCAGAGCATACTTTTAGAAAGTATGAATCATTAATAAGCCCTTTGACAGGAGTTGTAACATCGTTATCGCGTACATCCCTGGATCAGGATGAAGGTTTCGTATACAGCTTCAGCGCAGGCCATAACTTTGCATTGATGAATACCAATCCTTCCTTTCTAATTAAAAATCTTCGCGGGAGAAGCGGTGGAAAGGGTATGACAGAAATGCAGGCAAAAGTTAGTGCATTATGTGAAGCAGTAGAACGATATTCAGGCGTTTTTTGGGGAGATGAAGTTAACATAAAAAATACATATAACGATTTAGGGGATTCAGCTATCCATCCGAATAGCCTAATGCTTTTTAGCGATAATCAGTTCGCGAATCGACATAGTTGGAATAATAGCCATAGATCAGCTTTTCACAAAGTCCCAGAAAGATTCAATTCTGCCCAAGTTATTTCTTGGTCCAGTGTATGGTCTCTTACTCATGATACTGTCCGATATGTCCCATCAGCCTATTGCTTTTATGGTCATCCTGAACTTAGAGAGAAGTTTTTCTGTACCTGTGACGCAAATGGAAATGCGGCTGGGAATACAATTGAAGAAGCAATTCTGCAAGGTTTGCTTGAACTTGTAGAGCGCGATAGTGTAGCTTTATGGTGGTATAACAAGGTTGAAAATCGATCCATTATTGATCTTTCAAGCTTTGACAATCCTTATTTTGATAAAATGATCACATTTTATTCCAGTATTAATCGTGAAATTTGGGCACTTGACATTACATCCGATCTTGGAATTCCTACGGTTGCGATGATATCAAGGCGTATGGATAACAAAGTTGAAGATATTCTCTTGGGTTTTGGCTGTCACCTTGATCCTGAAATGGCGATACATAGAGCACTTACTGAGGTCAATCAATTCCTACCTGCTGTACGGAGCCTAAACGATGACGGATCTACCATTTATTGGTTTGATGATGAAGATGCCCTTAATTGGTGGAAGACAGCAACACTTACAGACAACCTTTACTTAAAGACCATGAATCCAGACCCGAAAGCAACAAAAGATAGCTTGCCAAATCTAGCCAGTAATGATTTAAAAGTAGATATTCACACCTGTATTGAGATCCTTTCAAAAAAAGATCTTGAGGTACTTGTCCTTGATCAGACAAGGCCAGACATTAATCTATGTGTTGCTAAGGTTATGGTTCCTGGCTTAAGGCACTTTTGGAAACGTTTCGGTCCGGGAAGGATCTTTGATGTACCAGTATCCATGAACTGGCGCTCTTTTCCACTGAGCGAAAATAAGCTAAATCCAGTTGGAATTTTCTTCTGAGACTATGATTATATCTTAAATCTATTGTGCGTTATTCGAGACTTACTGCATCTGTCTCAACTTGTCTCGAAAATCCATGCAATTTCTTTGGTCTCACAGCCTTTTTCATACTGTCCTGGAACTCTTTCAATCATGAAACTCTTACTTGTCTATCCCAACCGGAACCAAGAAATCATCGGCTGGGGTGATCTGGGCGCTATTGCCGAACCTCTTGCCCTTGAATATATATCGGCAGGGATAAAGCTCGACGGCCATGACGTTCGCATTCTTGATCTTCGCCTTCATCCTAAAGATCTCGCTACTGTAATCTCCTCTTATTGCCCAGATATTGTTGGTTTTACTGGATACTCTATGCATGTTCTACGCAACTTGGCTTTATGCAGCCAGGTCAAGCAGATTCTTCCAAATACCATTACTATTGTAGGAGGCCATCATGCAACCCTAATGCCTGAAGACTTTTTTGAACCTCAGGTTGATGGTATAATTGTAGGCGAAGGTGTTGCACCTTTCAGAAAAATTATGAATCTTTTGAGCAGCAATGAGCAGATCCAAGGATTGCCCGGTGTTTGGTGGCAGACTAATGGATCATTCCAATATGGGGGAACTCCTATTAATAGTTCTGAAGAACTTCCTTTCCCAGACAGGATCTCCACCCTCTTTGATCGCTGTAATTACTACATAGATTGGATGAATCCTGTTGCCCTGTTAAGGACATCCTTGGGTTGTCCATATCGCTGCTCGTTTTGTTCGCTTTGGAAACTTATGGATGGTAAATATTATGTTCGTGAGTGTTCTCGTATTGTTCAGGAATTAGAGTTAATTCATGAGCCTTATATATTTCTTGTCGATGATGAGCCGTTTATTAATCCCAGGCGTATGTTCACCCTTGCATCCGAGATTCAGAGATGCCATATAAGAAAGGAATATTTTGCCTATTGCCGAATTGACTCTTTTCTAAGGAACGTTGAGTTAATGACAGCTTGGCGTGATATAGGATTACGAAGGTTATTTTTTGGTGTAGAGGCAATTACCGATAATGATCTATCAGACTATAATAAAAGATTGGATCTAGAACAGATTGTTGCAGCATTTGAGACAGCAAAACGACTAGGTATCCAAATCTTTTCTAACTTTATTGTCAAGCCTGAATATACAGAAAATGATTTTGATCGCCTTGTTCAATTTATTTGTAAATATGATGTGGACTACCCCTCCTTCACTATCCTAACACCTCTTCCTGGCACTAAGGCATGTGAGACATTTGATGACATTATAGAATTACAACCTAATGGTCGTCCAAACTGGGAGTTGTTTGACTTGCAGCATCCAGTTACTCAAACAAGGTTACCTCACGATGATTTTATGCGCCATTATCGAGGTCTACAATGTGTGTTTGCTCCGAACTATGCCAGGGCTGGGCATCCTTTCTATAGAGAAGCCCCGGCAACAGCGACGACTTAACTAAACTGTAGTATGCAGTATTCCATATTCCTTAACCTCTTCTAGTCTTAAAAGAACCAAACTTCATGCGATGAAAATGTATCAATTCCTTTCTTTAGTCGATGGAACTTCTTTGGAGAATATAAAACCTGATTCCGTAACTTTCGTAACACCCAGTGGTAAGTTTGACGTTGTCGTGGCCGACTCTGGAGTCCTTGCAGTATTAACAAGACTCAATACAGGTCAACTATCTGAGCAGGAGGTTATGCACTTGGCATTGCTTGAAGGAGGCTTTACTTCTATAACAAACACCTTATCATGTCTTAACCTTCTTTACAAGAAGAAGGTATTGCTTCGGAGACTCTGGCATAATAATTCTCCAATTCTTACAATTTTTCCCCTCGCTTCGGCCTGCACTCTCTCGGTTGTTGAAATTCAAGAAGATGATGATTTTGTCTCATCAAGATTTGCTTACTGTCGACATGATCAGAATACAACTTTACTAGAGTCTCCTACCTCTCATGAGTCGATTATCTTTCATTCTTGGCCTGCTGTGGCACTTTGGTCCGAGCTTAGATCACCTACAAGCGTGAAGACACTTGCACTGTCTTTTCCAGATCTGCCTATTCAACTGATTAGGGCCATAATAACAAATCTGTTTTCTGCTAACTTTATCCTAAGGTCATCACCTTCTTGTGAGACTTTAGAAGAGACTCCTCCTTTATGCCTATGGGAATTCCATGACTTGCTCTTCCATGCTCGAAGCCGCCTAGGACGACATAGTAATCCTTATGGCGGTACATATCGCTTTAGGAATAAAATCGAGCCTCTGCCAGCAGCCAAGCCGCAGCTGGGTCTTCCTACCATTTTGTTTGATAAGATCGATCGTTCACAGATTGATAGCCAAAACATACCATTCATTAGAGTACTCGATAATCGAAAATCAATTCGTAACCATGGTGATGAAGTTCTCAGCAAAGAAGAACTAGGTATGTTTCTTTTTTTAACGGCACGTACAAAAGAAATCTTCGATACACCTTATGGACAACTGAGTAGGAGGCCTTATCCAAGTGGTGGAGCGAGCTATGAACTCGAAATTTATGTTCTGGTTAATCGTTGTACATCTATTCCAAAAGCTCTGTATCACTATTGTCCTTTGAAACATGCACTTTTTCGGGTTGCAGATCAAAATGAATATACTCATGCTTTACTTGAATCTGCTTGGCATACTGTGCAAAGAGAAAGTAGACCACATGTGTTGCTTATTATCACTTCTCGAATTGGCAGGGTAAGCTGGAAATACCAATCTATTGCTTATTCCCTAATCTTAAAACATGTTGGTGTGTTAGTTCAGACAATGTATCTTGTTGCTACTCAATTGGGTTTGGCTCCCTGCGCATTGGGAGGGGGAGACTCTGATCTTTTTTCTTTGGCTTCAGGTATTAACTACTATGAGGAGACCTCTGTTTGCGAGTTTATTCTTGGTAAGCCTACTCCGTCTATCGATTCGTGACTTTCTCTTGGCAGACGACCTAAGAAAAGATGTCTTCGACTACTGCTCAGACTTGCCCTCAAAAATCCAGGAATAATCCTATTTTATTTGAAGCAAGATCAAACCTGTATTGGTAGATACGGCTAAGCTCTGCTACGAATGTTTGCGACGATTGTGCCTCGTCAAGCTGAGAATTTTCGCGATGCTTAGTCACAATAGATGAGCAGATCGGCCAGATTCTTTCGTAAAACTGACCAGATTCTACCAGTAATCTCTCGCAAGTCCCGTAATTCGTTTAATTTTTGTGCCGCGACTCTTGGGCTGTTGTAAATCTGAGCCCTGTGACCTGATCTGAGATCAGAGCCTATTCGGAGCTCCTCAAGAAAAGCGGATTCATTGTAGCTCAGATAGTCTCAGCCCATTTAAGGCAATAACCTGATAACGAACAGAGCGATTCACGATTGCTGCAACTGCTGATCGCTGCAGATGTACCTAAATCGTAACCGTTCAATGGGTGGGATCAACATTAGCTCCATTGCACTGCACATGATCTGCTCAGCCTACTGACTGTCGACGACAGCTTGATGCCCTCTCCATGGCAGGGCTGATTATAAGTCTGTCCGAGGCGTGCTGGCCACGGGTCTCCGCTTATGGCGTCCTGGACTGGATTGCTGTGACCCCTTATCTGAATTCCCCTGCTTGCCCCAACTGATCTTATTTATTCAGCTTCTTGTGAGCTATCCCGGACATCCGAATCCGACGTGGGATCCGCATCCTTGGCTGGTATTTCCTTCTGGTCGCTGTTCTCGGCATCCTCAGCGGCTGCAAGAGACGACTATTCCACTGAGCGGTCAGAGCTGCGCTGCAGTTTTTCTTTCTATCCTCAGGGATAGAGCAGCAGTGAAGGCATCTCCCCGCCGCGGTGATGGGCAACCCACGCCTGCTCCAGGAATGGCCAAACATCGCGGCCCTATTGACGTAACGTGGTGGTAACGGTGAGCAGGCTCCTGAGGCAGATGGCGCCTTGGCGGGATTGGACGCCAGAACAGGGCCCAGAGCAGCACGTGGGTGTCCAGCAGCAGCTTCACGCGCTCCAGCTCGTCGTCGGGAAGAGGCTCGAAGAAGGCGTCATCGATGCGGCCTTGCAGAAACCCGAGTTGGCGGCGCGGGCTGGGATCGAGGGGCACCTGCTGGGCGATCGACTTGTTGTGGCGAGCCAGCACGATGGTCTCCCCAGCGGCCCTGGACAGCAGGGCCGAGAGGTGGGTCATGGCCTCCTGCACGTATATGAAGCCCGCCGGGGCGGTTGGTGGACCGGAGCTGGGAAGGCCGTGGGCAGAGGCCATTGGCTGGTCTGGTCGTTCTGGTCAGACTAACCAGCCGAACCAGGCGTGTTCCAATCAGGTGGAGTGGATTCTGTGAACCGCTTCAGCGACTGGCGCTGTCCACTCTGCGATCGCTTTGGGGGCCAAGCGGGAGATAGAGGGATCGGGGCGAATCCTGAAGCCGGCGGAAGCCGTGATG
>B570J29032_109957633_pt1 | contig 10279 bp, 18 predicted proteins | sample LakMenEpi16Nov12_FD_29032 | JGI IMG/M metagenome (IMG submission 29032)
TAATTTTTAATAAGGATTTGAAAAGATGAAAAATAGCGAAAAATCGAAAGTATCTAAACCTGGAGAAAGATATACTGAATCTGAACTTATGGTTAGACTTAAAGTGTTTATTGGTGCGTGTTTAGCATTTACGTTAATTGGCATTATTTTTGTAGTGTTATATAGTATTATTTTTGTGACTCAGCCGCTAGATGCAATAAGTCCTATTGATAGTAAATTTTTTGAACTTATTATTCCCGTGGCAACATTTTTATGCGGAACATTGAGCGGTATTATGCTTGCAGGTACAGGCAGGGAAGCGGCAATGGCAGGCGCAGAAATGCAAAGATCTGCCTTTCAAGCAGAAATTAGTAATCGGGCCGAAGCAGAAGAAGCTGCGGAGGAACTAAAAAGTTAAGAAGAAAAAGGAATGACGTGGATCCAATCACCGCCTTTGCGATGGCGCAAGGGGCATTAAAAGCAATAAGATCGGGTGTGGAGTTCTATAAAGAATGTCAAGCAGCAGCGGCAGATGTATCAGAAATTACAATGGAGGTATCTGGAAATATTGGAAAATTTTTAGATGCCAAAGGAGTAGTACAAGAAGCTGCTGCTCAAGCAAAAAAGGAAAGTGAAGAAAGTGATGACCCATCTAAGGTGAATTCTCAAGCTTTAAATAATGTTATGATGCAGATGCAACTTGAGCAAGCCGAAGTAGAATTGCGAGAAATGTTAATTTATCAAACGCCTGGGTTGGGTGATATATGGAGTAGATTTAGTACAGAAAGACAACGTTTGTCTGACCTTATAGAAGAAAAACGAGACCGAGCAGAAAAAGAACAAAAAGAAGCGCGAGCTGCAGCTATGGCTAAAGCTGCTAGACGAAGAAGAAAATTACAAGCATTACTTAATGATAGTTCATGGGTTGCAACAATATTACTTGCAATATTTTTGTACGTGGGTTGTATGTATTTGATCGTACAGGATAGGATACAGCAAAATCCCGAACTAGGCACTTGCTTTATACCTAAAGGTAGTCCAACGTATGATTGGTATTCAACTTTACGATGGGTAGATTGCACCTAGGAAAAAAATGAGCGAAGAAGAAAAGACACCAGAATCAGAAGAGTTTAAGAAACAACTCCAAGCATTAAAACCAAAAAAGAAGATAACCATATCTAAAGATTTGCTGGAGGGAGCAAATAATTATGATAGCAAACTATTAGCTATAAAAATGGTTGCGGATAGAGAACTTGCGAAAACCGTACAACTTGTTAAACAGATGTTAAGAGAAGATAATATCTCTATTAAGAAAAAAGAACCTGAACCTGAACCCCCACCTAAACCTGTAGTACCACCTAAGCCTAAGAAAAGATTTTTTAATCGAGACTAGGCTCACTTCGAAGGATTGACATGAAAAAACTATTAGCAATTATTCTATTAGCATTCGCATCAGTTACATTCGCAGCAAATGAATTTAAATTCCATTTTATTGAAGAACAAGAGAGTTATACTATCGCATATGTTGATTCTGACTGGAAATTTGTTGCAAAAGAATCTACATATCAGTTATACTTAAATAAAGGCGGATTTGCTAAGTCCGATGAAATGTTTAAGATGCATAGTATGATTGTCTTTACTGATGAAGTGAAATATGATCAAATACCAGTACCGGTAAAGAAAATTTATAGTTTTGGTTTAATTGAATGTGATACTGCTAAGTTATATCTAATAACTGATTTTTTCACTGATGCAAATAATAAAATAGTATGGGTACAACGACATCAAATGGGGGATTTTATTACAAATTTAGATGCACCGAATACGCCTCGCGAGCAAGTCTTTATTTCAGTATGCGGTAAAGAAGCGATTTGATACTAGAACTAGGGCGTTGCCCTAGTTTTTTAGATTAATTTTTTACAATGTTTAATGTAGATGTATTAGGGATTGTTGGTTTTTCTACTGAGGCAGACACAATTTGAATATCTGATCCGAATAATGAGTTGTATTGATTTAATACATCCTCATCCAACTCAGCTTCCCATACAATATGCTTAGATTCAATTTGAACCTCATGCCCTTTAGTATAACCTGCGTATGGAATTAATGCCATAGAATGTTGATCCGGAGTCGATCTAGATTGAATCAACATAATCGCACAAGGTTTTTTTACAAAAATCTTTGATCCTCGTTTAGTGCAATCGCCTACAATTTCTTCACTGGTTATCAATTTAAGTAATCTAATCATAATGTCCTTTCAGTTGCGGGGGTTTCCCCCCGCATTTATTTAATAAAAATTGTTTTTGCGAGCCGCATCATATTGTTTTGCCAACCGCTCTACATCTGAAACATCTTTTGGATTATTACTAAGAATAAAATTTTCTAAATCTGAATTATAGCGATTCTTCAATGAAAAAAGATTACAAACTTTTTTAATCAATTGCATTAGTATCCTCTAATAACAATTCTTTCTTAGACTTTTTTCCTGTAGCAGAAACAATTTCACTTGTATCTTTCACTTCAATTTTTTTTGGTTTTTTATGCTCAGGTATAATACGCTCTAGTATTATTTTTAGCATACCATTAAAAAGTTCCGCATCTTTAATTTCAATTTGCTCATTCAAGGCGAATGTACGTGTAAAATTACGTGCGGCGATTCCTTTGAACAAATAATCGCTGTTGTCTTCGGAAGTATTCCCCTTAACAACTAATACATCATCTGCAAATTCAATCTCAATATCCTGTTTACCAAATCCGGCGACTGCTAATTCAATAGCGTATGTATTCTCACCCGTTTTCTTAATGTTATACGGAGGATAGTTTGGTACGTTTTTTGCTAGATCATCATGAAATTTTGCCATGCGATCAAATTGTTGATCATATCCGACAAAGAATTTCTCAACATCCTTATACGCTGGGCCAAAGATAAAATTACTAAAAGCAGGAGTTGCCATATGTTACTCCTTAAACGGTTTAGCTTTAGTTGCCGGTTGATCTAACCAGGCTTTCATACCGGCCTGAACCCAGTCAATATTAAATGGATTGATTACTTCTTCAATTTTGCTTTGAGTTATTTTTTTATTTAGATGACCAAAAGATTCTTTTACTGAAGAAACTACTGCATGCGAGAATACAGTTTGCGCATCCACAAAATCATTAAGTGGTTTTGCAAGGTCTTTATCCGTTACATATTTAGAAATGAATTGGCGTTTGCCGTTTTGAACTGTGTCGATAAAAATATCGGCTGTAATCATATGTGCTCCTATTAAGCGAGTTAAAAAAAAGTGCTACCCCGAAGGCATAGCTATCCTGCTTACTGAATACAGGGACACCCTATCGTTGTGCCAGCTTAATTCACGCTCCGTACCAAAGCGGTCCTAAGGTGAAGTCTTTACGTTCCCATCCCGAGGAAAGCGGTATTACCTATTTGCAATGTACATTGTGATTTCGAACCCGAAACGCAAATCAATTGCTGATGGTGTTGTCCACATATTTTTCTCCTAGTTTTAATAAAAAGTACTGCTGATACAGATCAGTTTATTGAAGATGCTGCAGCAAAAATTCAATGTGAGATCAATGTGTAAAATATATTTTACATCTAAAATATTATTTATATCCCATTGGCATCTTTTTCTTGCCAATGTTATACTTTGTTTCTAATGTCCAATCATCTTTCTCTTTATGCGATATAACCTTTATTTGAGAAAGAGGGGCGTAATTTACAAAATTGTGAGGATTGCTAATTTCTACCAATCCCCAATCCACTAGCAATTTGGCAATAGTATTTCTTCGTTGCAGGTCATTTTCAGAGAGATCTGCAACCTTTCCATCTAATGCAAATAACTCTTTAAAATGTACAATAAAATATCTACCTTGCTTGTGCAATATGTGGCATGATTGATATAGTGTTTTATCTTTTCTCGACGCTACTCCTATTCGAGTTAAGGTCTCCCTTACCTTAAGAAAATCATCGGGTTCAGTTAAAATTACTTCTAACGGATTATATCCCGGAAAATTTATTGAAATGATGTCATTACTCATTCTTACCACCCCTTGTTAAGCTTTTCTTCATTTTATCAAGAATCGACTCATTGAGAAGGGGGAGTACTTGTTTGGCTTTTTCTGTGCTATAGCCATAGTATTCTTTTACAACTTCCAATTCATCGATTTTATCGACCTTTATCCATTTATTGAATCTTTTTCTAGGTCTAACAATATTTATGAGAAAGTGAAATTGAAGAATTTTATCCAAATGAGGACGGGAATTCATCTCATTTGCGGGAATAACGGTATCATGTCCATAGGATAATCCTTTGTTTATAATAAAGGGATTATATTGTTTTTCAGACCATTCATCTACTATTAAGTTTTGTTTAGAATAATGTATAGAATTAATAAAATCAAAGGGAGATATTGCGGGAGACTTATAAGGAACTTCCTCAATTTTTTCGACCGGCTTACCGAATAAACTCATAACATCCTCACATATGCTACTACATCTATCGTTACAATTAATAGATAATTTGCGATCATACCGGTCGATCCTCTAGTCCAGGCTGACCAAGCAAATAACATACATTGTACCATGAATAGCGGATATAGATAGATGAAAGGAGGATTCGGCAAAGTGTATCCCATCCACATAGTACATCCAATACTCATTGTCCATGCAATAATCTCAACCGTAAAACGAAGTGGGTAAGATTTCCAATCCTCTTTTATCCAAATAAATATATTTTCAAATGGATTTATCATTATTTTAATTCTACTGCTGCCATAATTTCAGTTAAGCATGCCACTAAATTAATTTCTTGATCCGCACAAAATGCCGATTTATATTGATAATCTGCCAGTAACAATACTAATTGAGGAACCTGCACAACTTCATCACATAGAACATCATATAGTTTTCTAAAAATTGTTTGTGGGTCATTATCAATGTTATTGACGACCCAAGTTCGCATCTTCTTCCAATCCTTATCTTTCAAAGACACAATCAATTCTTGAAGATTAGTCTCACCTAAACTTACAAAGATACCCTCATCAATTTTTCCAGATGCACCATACCTCTGAAGTTCATTTAGAACTCTACGATAGTCCGGAAAATGTTTTTCGATTACCTTTGCAACAACTTTACCATCAGCCTCAACTTTTTCAATGCTGAGAATTTCATTTACTCGCTTAAAAAATGCTGAGGCAATTTTAGGTTTATCTGCTTTTGGCAATTTAAATTCAATGACTGCCGCTCTAGAATGCAGAGGAGGAATGATTCTATTTTTAAAATTACAAGTAAGAATGAATCTACAATTAGATGAAAATTCTTCCATAAATGCTCGAAGAGCAGGTTGTGTGGAATTTGGATTTAAATAATCCGCTTCATCTAATATAACAACTTTTGGCTTACCGCTAAAAGAAACAGTAGATGCAAATTGCTTAATCTTTGTACGAAGAACATCAATACCCGATTCTTCTGATCCATTAATGATGATATAATCTGTTTGTAGCTCTTCGCACAAAGCACGGGCAACTGTCGTTTTGCCCATGCCTGCGCCGCCGCATAATAACATATTTTGTATCTCTCCCTTTGCTAACATTTCCAGAAAAATAGTTTTCTGACTAGCGGGAAGAATACAATCTTCTAATTTCCTCGGGCGATATTTCTCAACCCAAAGAAATTCATTTTCACGATAATCCATAACAACTCCATATTATAATAGGCGTACAGCAACATTAAACTACTGAATCGGGTTCCATTGCAATAAAATATTCAATTACCTTAGTAGCATGTTTAAATTGAAATGCTTTCTTTTTAGAAATAGTAACATTATATGCGTCGGGAATAATTTTAAAATTCTCAACCGCCATATGACATTCAAACGTATGTTCACTATCTCCGATTGATTTTTTATATGTATTTGCAGTATCGTTTTTCTTATCGCCGATATTAAGAGAAACCTTGCCTTCTTTACTAGAAATTGTGATAGTTGGCGCACCGGTAATTGCCGCTGCCTTCATAATCATCTGCACATCATCTGCAGAAAGTGTAAATTCGTAATGCGAATCTAACTCAATGCTCTTTTCTGGTGCGGCAACAATAACGCTTGGGCTAGCATAAAAATATTCAAATTTACCATTGCCTTTAGAAATCGTTAAACTTTTTTCACCAAAATCTACTTCTTGATTTTCCATAACAGTTAAAAGCGCAAGCAATGAGTTCAAATCATAAATTGCTACTTCGAGAGGAAATTCCTCAGTTACATCCGCTTTACTAAAAATGTTTTTACCTGTACTAATAGTCGAAAGAGTCTTACCTTTTCGAATCATTAGGTTAGAATTAATAGAGGCGAAGTTCTTTAGAATATCAATTGTTTCTTTACTTATTTGCATTATTTAGTCTCCTTAGTTTCAATGTCATGCACATATAACAGCATCAATGCATAGTGTAACACCTTTAGCAAGTCTTGTCTATTCCTTCCTGCTTTTTTTCCGTACCTTTGGACATATTTCATTACATTGCCCGCAGTAAATCCTACGCCATGTCCGTTATCAATAATAAATTCTGTTGCTTGATATTTGTTTAGGGCGTAGTGTTGATTGTATGTCGCATCAACATATGCCTGAAAATCTTTCAACAGATCACCCTCATTAAACTTATATTCTATTTCTTGCGCCACGGATAATAATCTCCATATTTTTGCTCCATCTTAGCATTTCCCCACAAAAAGAATTCTTTTTGTACCGAATCTTGCCTGTTTCCTACTCTATAATTTAACGTATATCTACCGTTGGTGTTATATTTAAAATTATATTCTATCAGAATTTGCATAATAAGTCTATCGACTTCTGGCTGTTCCTCGGGATGTCTTGCCCGTCTATACCATAAAGGAGAAATTTGAATAGCAATTGCGGTAGGTAAGAAATACGCACCCACATCTACAAAGAGTTCTTTTTCGTTGATGCAAGTCGGCCACAGCCCAAGATTCTCGCAATCATCAGTACAAATAAAATCACCATTGCTGCCATAAATTTTCCTTAAAGAAAAGGCCCAATCATTGCCTTCATCTATTGTGTCAATTAAACTTTGGACGTGTTCTGAGTCAATCCAATTATCTTCATCTAAGTACATTATATAATCAGTATTACATAGATAAGGAATAGACCCATAAATTCTATGCCCATTATACCCATCCGCCCCAGTATTTTCCGGAAGACATAAAACTGTTCTTTCTTCGTTCGGATTAATTGCTAAAATTTTGTTTGCTTTTTCCGCATACTGTTGCCCATCTATAACAACGAAGTGATTGATGTTTTTATATGTTTGTTGCTTAACTGATTGCAAACAGTGTTCTAAGTAATCTGTCCCTGTTGTGGGTGTAATTATTGTAACTCTTTTAGTCATATTGTATAACCTTCACATCACTAGGAATTCTAATAGCAATTCCACCGTCTTTTGGTTTTCTTGCATCATGAAAAAATACGTTATCAGAATTTACTTTTCCATGGCATAGTAATTGGAAAACTAAATTATGTAACCCGCTGTTTATTATATGTACTTCTTTGGCGTTACAGATAGTATCAATATAATCTAATACGTCATCTGTATCTGTTTTATTAACTACAAATCTAGGCAAGGATGATTCTATTTTTAAATCAAATGCTTTATATGAGCTTACATCATGTACAAAAATATAATCTTTTCCCCTTGCCGCAACAACTTGCTCATATAATTTTTTTGATCCAGATAAATCCGAGGGAAATTGAAAGTATGCAAATTCATCATCAACATCTAATCCTACTTGTTCATAGAAAGATTCCTCAAATCTATTGAAATCGGTATGCTCAAATCCAACACGTACTAGATCTTTTTGTGTATTTGCAGCATACCGGTATGGATCTTCTGAATCATTTTTAATCGGAATAATTTTTATGTTAGGAAAATCCATGTATAAGTGATTGATAGTTTTATACAAATGCTCTTTGCAGAACAAATCCACTTCCCCATACTTATCAGCTAATTGATGAACAAGACCATTGCACATGAAATGGTCACCCAACCCTGTATGATGTAATAATGCGATACCCATTTTAACCCTATACTAAAGCGCCGGGATATACTGGAGATTCATCGTCTGAATATGTTTGACCAATAAAGTCCATACCAATACTTTCATATGTTTCTCGCATCCAAGCAGTTTCCTTGATACCATAAATTTTACAATTATCTTTTAACACCGGCCATACAACATCTCGCAAATAAAATTGATCCACCAAATACGAATGAGTATACCAATATTGTTCCATTGGTTTGTGCAAATCTATATGAAGTCCATTTTTAATTCCCCACATACCTGCAAGCATCGGAAACTCATAGTGATTAATATGATCTCGTATTACGCACATTTTTTCTTTGCTAGATAACCAATCATCCACAATACGTTTCTCTCTTTTAGAAAGGCGGGAATCGCAGTCTCTGGATATTACAATTGTATCTTCGAGCATATCAAAAAATCGCCAAAATGCCCCAAATGATCCATCAGCAATTTTTACTACTTCCACATTATCAAATTCACTTAGTATTTTAATATAAGTTGCTGGTACGGTATCGTTATAATAAAAAATACATATCCATTCTGGAAAAATTGTTTTAGCTAATTGTGCATTGCGTATTGCCCCGGCACAATATTTAGGATTATTACCCCAAAGACTAAAAGCTATAATTTTTTTCATGCCGGCGTCTGATAATATTTGGTTAAATTTTCTCGATCACCTTTGATGTATCGAAATGCTTCTTGAAGATCCTCGGGCAAAGTATCATATAACTGTTGCATTTCTTTTTCTGCTTGGTTAGTATCATATCCTGTGCCTAGCGGATGCTGGATTGTATGATTATAATCTCGTATTACGGGTCGCTGATTAATAAAACATAAGCTAGGTAATATAATATCCCAAGACCAACCCATCTTATATTGTTCAAGATTTAGATTACGTTCTTTGTAGAGTTTTAAAATATCTCTATGGATGAACCAACAGGTGCAATCTGTATTTGCTACAATCTTCAATCCTTCAATAGGAAAATATAAACTAGTAATATCTGTTCTGCTAGAGTCATACCATGTATAATCTACATTAGGTGCGTAAATGCCCCAATCTGACATCTCAAAATATTTGTTTGCATCGTCATATAGTTTAGGCCAGTCATTATATGATGCATCACCTTGGATATGAAATAATACTTCATTATCAGTCTCTAAAAATAATTCAACTGCTTTAGCAAATTGTGCTCCAAAGTATGCATCATTGCCAATATGATGCCATTCAGGAATATCATTATAGATATCATCGCTGTTAATAATAACAGGATTGAAATCTTTTAATTGTAGTTCTTTGTTATACGTATTGTCGTATTGGCCTACCCAATTAAAAATGAAGGTTTGTATTTTCATTCTTCTCTCATGTCAATTTTATTATAAACTACCGATTCAAACCAATTTAAGAAATTATTTAGCATAACATAATCTCTAGGTATATTTCCAGCAAAAGGACTTGCTGCTAAGATTCTGTTATATAGGTCATCGTCGTTATCAATCATCTTAACATAATCTACTACTGCATCTAAATCATGGAAATTATTTACATTGATAAAGGATAGCGGATTAAAATCTGCAGTTATTGTTGGGCTGCCCCAGTAAATAGGAATAGTCTTTGCATAGTATGCGTGTAAAATTTTCTCTGTCACATAACCCGGATTCGCACTGGACTCAAAACAAATATTAAATTTTCTTGAGGATAGAAAATCAATCTTTGCTTGTTCCCCGTCAAGACTAGCATTAATGTTATTATATAGTGTGCCGCCACTGTCAACTTTTTTGTACTTACCTAAACGTCGAAAGAAGTCATTACGTATTTCGCATTTAGGATTTCCTACAACAAAAGAACAAAAATCTGTTTTTTCCTTAGGTTGATTATCCTGAAGAATGTGATAATAGTCATAACCAGTATTATGAATTTGATCTAGCGACCACATATAGATTACAAATAACGGTAAACGATAATGCCAATTGCTGTAATTATGATCGAAGGATATTGCATAATGGCAATCATAATCCTCTGGACGACGATTTTCTCCAGTATAGAAAATCTTAACTACATCCTTCTTATCGAATTTAGTATTGTTTGTTCCGAAATTATCATCGCCAAAAATTAAATAATCGGGATTTTCGTTATCAATTTCTACATCAAATCTATTAGCTAATAGACTAGCAAAAAATGTAGATAAATGTTCATGTGTATCGGTAAAACC
>B570J29032_109957631_pt1 | contig 10274 bp, 2 predicted proteins | sample LakMenEpi16Nov12_FD_29032 | JGI IMG/M metagenome (IMG submission 29032)
GTTACAGCAGATTTGTTCAAAGCCCTAATAATGCTTCTATACATTGCCCCACCATTATCTATAACCTCAATTTCAGCGCCCTGACCAGTTCCACCACCATTTTGAAAACCATAACTAAAAGAAGTAATTGCAGCTAAATTAGCATTTGGTTGAGATTGATTGCCAACCGTAAGAATTAATCTTTCTGGATCTTGTCCAGTAATCGTTTTCGCAGCACCAAAAGATAATTCCACATAAGGAGAATAAATAGCACCTTCCATTACTGCCATCGGAGCAGAACATGCATATGATTCCAAACATTCTTTATTTAATTGACAAGGCTTTGGGGGCATAGTTATCCTAAAATAGCATCTGGTAAACGAATATTAATACCCGTCTTGAAATCAAAAATATCTTTTATATTGTTGGCCTCCATTATTTTCCACCAAAAATCAGGAGAACCATAAACTTTATTTGAAACTAAGTCAGGACGATATTCAGATCCTGCTGTTACTACATAATATCTATCTCTGTTACTCGTTTGTATAATATTTTTTTTGTAAATTTTATATGTCATTAATTTGTTTTCAGTATAATAAATGACAGTAGCATCAGAATATCTGCTAGATACTGGAACAAATCTTTTAGGGTTTATTGCCGTCTCTTCTATTAAATTAGCCATATTTCCTCGATAATTAAAGACTACTATCATTAAAAATTCTATTTGCACCCGGCAAATCCGATTGATTATAAATAACATCAAAACTTAAGTCTAAATCAAATTTATAAGGCAAATAAGTTTTTTCATCCCAAGGAACAGAAGGGTCGAATTTAATACTATATGATTTTAACACAGCATTAATTGGTCCTACTTTTGATAAAAGATCGCCACACTGAAGCTTACAAACAGGAGGAGGAGCATATGGAGCACCTCCATTACCAGCAACATTGCCGCCTAAATTTGAATCTTTTGAGTCAAATGGATAAACTGCCGCCTGAACTGCTCTTATGTAACTAAAAAGCAATGGTATATCTTTTTCTTGAGTTACCATATAATGAGCAGTCCATCCAATTGTCCTATTATCAGAATTCTGATAAGTTTTGAAAGGAGTACTTCTACCGATTGATGTTTCATCTCCATATTGTGCGCCTTTTCCATCACTAATATCTGGCAAAGATTGCATCTTTAGTGTAATTGATAATGATGGAATATCAATGTAACATTTTTCCAGTACATTCATTTGACCATCAGGTATGGTAGCGTTCATTTATTATTCCTTTTAAATTAATTAAGATGGCAATGGACTCATGTTAACAACTTGTCTTTGTGGTCCCTTAGACAATAATCCACTAGTTGCTTTGTAAATTTTCGGAGGCTTACCCTTGATTCTATTGAGTCCAGTTGAAGGAGTATCTGCGCCAGATCCTCCACCACCAGATGTTGGCTTCATTAAGTCTAAGAATTTCTTGAATAACTCAACAAGCTCTCCTGTTAATTCAGTTTGTTCTTTTGAAGATTCAGAAATTTCAGTCAACTCTTTACCAGTAATCTTAGCAGCTTGAGGTTCTTCAGATGCCTTCTTGGCAGCTATCTTGCTCTGAATAGAAGATTCTCCTCCAATTTTAGATGTTGGAGTTGCTGTTACAGATGTAATATTTTTATTACTTGAATTATTTTCAACAATTGCAGAAATCTCTGCGTTTGCCTTTTTAGTTGCCGCAACAGAAGGCTCTTCTTTCACACTTGTTTTTGATACACTTGTTTCTACACTCTGTGCTATATCAAGACCCTTCTTTGCATGATTTGCAAGAAGCAAAAGTTTATCAATAGGCATTTCTTTAATTGCATTAAAATCAAAACCAATATTTCCAATATTACTTACAGTTTCCTGCATTTTATTCATGATTTTTTGAACTTCATCAAGAATATTAACCAATCCCTTTAACTTATCAACAACTAAATTCAATTCAGATACAGCAGGCATGTTTTTTAGAATTGGTTGAATTATACCGTACTTCAAACTGTCAGCCATAGTTGTAAATGTCTTATTGAAGAAGTATTGATCAAATCTACCAAAAATCATTCCAAAAAAGCTTGTCTTTTCTGAAAATTCGCCAAATATTCGGAACATTTTACCCATAGCGTAAGAAGCCGCACTACAAACATTCGACATTCCTTCTATTCTATTAACAGCATCTCTTAATTCATCAACACTAGGTAATTTTCTAATCGGTACGATAATTCCATCCATGAAAACATTAGCCAAATAAGTAAATGTGTCCGCAAAATAATTTGTATTTTTTGCACCAAAAAATATTGTATATAAGCCAATAGAATTACTGAAATCACTAAACACGTCAAACAAGAATTTCATTAAACCAGATGCAGTCTCAGTTACATTAGCCATTCCATTCATGCGATCAATAGCATCATCTAATTGATCAACAGTAGGCATATACAATATTGGACCAATAACTCCATATTTCAAAGTATCAGCCAAATAAGTAAATGTGTCCGCAAAATAATTTGTATTTCTTGCACCAAAAAATATTGTATATAAGCCAATAGAATTACTGAAATCATTAAACACGTCAAACAAGAATTTCATTAAACCAGATGCAGTCGCAGTTACATCTGCCATTCCACTCATGCGATCAATAGCATCATCTAATTCGTCAACAGTAGGCATTTCAAATATTGGATTAATAACTCCATATTTCAAAGTATCAGCCAAATAAGTAAATACACTTGCAAAAAATGTAACTTTTAGTCCTATGTTGAAGGCACCTACAACTCCAGAAAACATATCCATAGAATTGGATAATTGCATTAAAAATGCAGGTAACAATTTAACCAACTCAATCATTCTTGCCAACTGAGCAACAGCCTCTTTCATTTCTTCTTCAGATGGGAATAGTAACAAAATTGGATATAAAATGCCATTTCTCATCAACAAAGCAACATTTGTAAACCACAAGGTAAATTGAGGTGCCATTCTCGAAATCATTTGAATAGGTGCCTCTTTAAGACACTGATTAGGATCAAGCGGACCAAACAATGAAACCAAACTTCTAATTACACCTGTAACATTTATCAACAATTGATTCATAGCATTAAGAATTCTTGCAGCCCTTTGAATACTGTCCAAATCATCCAATTCCTTTAAAATTGGATTGACAATTCCCTCACGCATAAATCTTGCTGTTGTTGTGAAAAATGCTTTAAGCTTTTCAGAGTTTGCCTTAATTTTTTCTTCAGGTGTGTCTTTGGCTATGTCTTGTATACTGTTTTCCACCAAAGGAATTAGTCCTGTAACAAAATTATTGATAACTTGTGGAATCATTATAATTAATTGATTCATTGCATTCATTATTCTTGCTGCTTTTTGAATTCCGTCTAAATCTTTCAACTCATTCAAAATTGGATTGACAATTCCATCACGCATAAACATTGCTACTTGTGTGAAAAAATCAGTAAACTTATCTTTTGATGAGATTATTCTATCGACAGGACATTCAGTATCAATGTTGTCAACGCCTCCTTCACTCATTAATCCAACAGCAGAAGCAAGATTTTTTATCATTGGAACAATTTGTGCGGCAATGGTTGCCATCGAAACAATTATTTGAGTGGCTTTTCCTATATCTATATCTTTCATGACGCTCAAAGTTGGTTTAACTATACCATCACGCACAAATACGCCAATTATCTCAAACCAATATGTAAATTTATCTTTACTATCAACAATTTTCTTCATTGGAGCCGCATCAAAAATTCCTTTACCTTCTGTGGCTAAAGCAACGGCTTCAGCAAGATTCTTAATCATCGGAACAATTGATGCTGCAATCTTAGCCATAGCAACTATAATTATCGAAGCAGAATTAATGTCTTTTGAGTCAGTGAAAATTAAATTTGTTGGATCTACTATTCCTTCTTTGACAAATTTTCCAATTTTACCAAACCAATCTGTAAATTTATCAGTTTTTTCAACAATTTTTTGCATTGGTGATTTTCTATCGAAAAGTGAAACTGGGTCCATTAATTTCATAACTTCAGCAAGAGACTTGATTGTAGATCCTGTAGCACAAAGAAGCCTAGCAACATCAATCATAGTTGATGATGCCTTGCTTAAACTTGAACTATCAGGAATAATAGAAATAGAATCAACAATTCCTTCACCGATAAATTTTGTAACTTCTCCAAAAAATTCTTTAAATGTATCTTTATTTTCTTTTATTATGTCAGCAGAACCTTTTTTAATATAACCCGATTTCATTGTCCCTACAACTTCTGCCATCCCCTTAATTGCCTTACCAGTCAATTCCATGAGAACGGCTACTACGGCCATTATTTTTGCAGCCTTTTTCATTTCTTCAATATTGTCCATTTTTGCAATTGGACCAACAATTCCAGTTCCCATCAAATCTACAATTGCCAATATTAAATTTTTAATGTCAGTCTTGGCAGCAATTATCTCATCTGATGCCGATTTACCACTCCACCATCCCTTTTTAACAAATGGAGCAACCTTTTCTGAAAGAGATTTAATTGCGTTAGAAACTTCATTTACAACCATGCCAATTAAGGTCAATATTTTCAAAGCAGATTTAATGCCTTGCGTTTCGGTAAAGCTAGCGTTAACTTGAAGAACAATTGATTTTATTAAACCAAACATTGCTGGGAAGAAAGTTGCTAGTTTATTTTTTGCTTCTATCAATATGTCAACAGGAGATTTTGTAAACCATCCAGCTTTTGTCATGGGAACAATCTTTTCATTCAAATTCTTCATAATATCTGATACTTTTGCAATTATTTCAGATGTAGCATTTATTGTCTTTGTGGCAGTTTTAGCAACAGCTGGAGTTACAATAGTTGACAAGGAAGTACTGAAGTTTACAATTTCAATTATAAAATCAGTTATTGGTTTTTTCATTGCTTTGAAAGCAAAGACTCCCATGCGAAGTGCAGGCAAAGTAAAAAGGAAAAGTTTGAAAACTCCTTCTCCCATTCCTATACTGACAATTTTATTTCTAATTTTTTGGAACTCATCCGACACTTCTCCTATAGCACTAAGCATAGAAGCAACACCTTGCGATAAAGATTTAGCCTTATCGGGATGAACTACACTTGCCAATGACATTGCAAAACTAACAATTGCTTTAGCATATTCAACAACAGGCCATGACATGATATAAAGTGCTGAAGCAGCAAGACGCATAATAGGAGCAATCATAAACATGATGAGTGCAGTTGATCCAATTGCCGTAAGTTTAGGAACCATTTTCATCAGGGAATCCGAAATACTAGCCGCTCCATTCAGAATTGTTGTCACAGCATTTGCAGCTTCTTCTGCATCTTTGGGTTTCATTATAGAATTAAGTAAAATCGCAACATATAGTGCGGCAATTGCAAAAAAAGCAAGTGGTTTAGAAAGTGTGATAAGTGCTCCACCAGCACCACTCATTGACCAAGCAATGACTGGCGCAATAAGTCCTATCATTGACATATATTGCATTGAAGGAATCATTCCAGATACTGATTCGCCTATCTTTGCTGCTCCATTCAAAATTGTTGTTACAGCATTAACTACTTCTTCCACTTGTGCTGGAGGCAAAGCTTTTGCCAAATCTTTGGCTACATTGGCAGCAGCTTGTGTAAATTCAATCATTGGGAAAGCCAATACGCCAAGACCCCATGCAGCAGGCAACATAAGACCTGCAATAAGTGGAGAAAGAAGTCCAATAAGTCCCAAGCCTGTGCCAATTGTAGCAAATCCAAGTATTATACCTGCTATTAACAGAGCAGCACCAAGAATTGATGCTATAGCGCCAACACATTCATTTACTTTGTTTAATGGCATTGCTCCTGCCAAATCTTTGGCTATTCTTACAGCAGCTTGTACAAATTCAATCATTGGGAAAGCCAATACGCCAAGACCCCATGCGGCAGGCAACATAAGACCTGCAATAAGTGGAGAAAGAAGTCCAATAAGTCCTAAAGCTATTCCGATAGTTGCGAATCCGACAACAGCGGCAGCAATAAGTGCAGCAGCGCCAAGAATAGTTGCAATAGCGTAAGCAGTTTGACCAGCTAGTTTTGGCGATACAATAAATTTCGATACTAACATTCCCATCAATATTATTGCAGATGCAAGAAGAAGCATTGCTGGTGTGAAAAATAATAAAGCTCTTGCGCCAATCTCCATTAAAGGAATTGCAAGTATAAGTATACCTGCTATTGCTCCTAGATACATTAGGCCTTCCATCGCAGCACCCAAAGCAATCGATATTAATGCAACTCCAGCAAATAATGCATATACGGTCAATGTTGTCATTGCAATTGAAGCTAAATTTAATCCCGAAATAGCTAAAAGAGTTTTAGCTAGCCACATTATTGCGACTCCAAGAAGAAGAATTCCTCCTCCTCCAAGCAATAATGCCCATGCTCCTAGTTCCATTAATACTACCAGAGGACTAGTTAAAACTATAGTTGCTATTGCTCCTAGATACGTTAGGCCTTCCATAGCAAACCCTAAAGCCAAAGAAATTAGACCAACTGCTAAAAATATGGCAGAAATTGTCATTCCAATTTTCATTGCTGTAGCTGCATTAATTCCAGCTGCCCCAAGAATTATTTTGCCAAAAAACATAAGTGCTGTAGCAAGCAAAAGAATTGGTAGACCAAGTTTAAGCAAAACGTCAGCGCCAAGTAGCATCAAGGCACCAGCAGGAATAGGAAATGGACCCGGTACTGGTGTTACAAGGTAAGCAGTTAATTGTCCGAGAGCTTGTAATCCACCAATTGATCCAATTGTGGCAAGTGCAATTAATCCCACAGCGACCATAATTGCGGCTATTGTTGATCCAACTTTAAAAGCAGTAGCTGCATCAACTCCTAATGCTCCTAATATATATTGAGAAAATTTTATCAATGCTGCGCCAAGGATAACTATTGCGCCTGATATGACTAAAAGTGCTAATCCTCCCAAGGCAATATTCTTTACTATTGCTGGATAATTTGTTTTAATTTTTTTCCACATTGGGTTTGCGTCAAGTTCTTCAAGTGCTTCTAAAAACTTAACAGTTGCGTAGGCAACTGTTCCTACAACGCCAGCAATTGCTCCAACTGTAGTGGCAACTTCAATTGCTGTAGAGGCATCCATATTGAGTGCCTTTAGAACCATCCGTGCCAAGTAAATCATTGCTGCGCCAAGAATGACCAAAATAGTTCCCATGACAACAAGAATTGCTCCTGTTTTTACGGCCTTGCCAAGATTTTTTTGTATTTTTGAAATTTCAGGTTCAATTTCAGACAAGCAATTCATTGCAAGAGCGCCAGCAACTGAAATGGCTACAGCAACGCCGATGACCGCAGCGATTGCAGCAGCAGTTTCCATTATTTTGTTTAAATCAAGACCAAGTGCTTTAAGAACTTTACTGCCAAGGAATATCAATGCAGTTCCCAACACCAAAGCTCCAGCGGCTAAAATAGCAACAGCGGCTGCTGTTTTAACCATGCTTCCGCCACTAGCCGCCATTGCTTTTGGATCGAGGCAACCATCATCTGGAACACTAGGACAAGGCGTAGCTGCTTCTTTAGGAGCATCTACTTCTTTAGGCATAGCTGTTTCTTTTTTCTGCATTTTCCTTTCATGTTTTACAGCTTGCTCTTCTAATCTTAATATTCTATCGTCTTTTTTGCCTCTTCTTATTTCTTTTATTTGTTCTTTTCTCTCTATATTGTTTAATTTCGTATCCATCTTTATATTCTTTTCTTGATTTCTTCTGATGGATTTTTCAACTGCTGGATCAAGTCCTTTAGCTTTGGCGGCTTCTTTTCTTGCCTGACCTTCAGCTTTAAGTGCTGCAATTTCTTCTGGAGTTAGCTTTTTCTTTTTAGCTGCTTTTCCAGCAGCTTTTTCAGCAACTTGCACAGGTTCTGGCTCTGCTGGTTTTGCTTGTGTCAATGCAGCCATTGGATCAGGTGCTGCTGCTGGTTTTGCTTGTGTCAATGCAGCCATTGGATCAGGTGCTGCTGCTGGTGGTTGAGTCAATGGTGTAGAAGGTTTACAAATACAATCTTTAATTGTATCTAAAGTAGTTAAAATTTTTGTAAGAATTTCTGATGACTTGCTTATTTTTTCTTCTACGTTTACTGATTCTGGTTTAGGTGCAACAGTTTGAGTTTGCGGTTGCGTTTCTGCTTTTGTTTTCTTTTGCGCTTCTGATGTAACAGTACTAGTTGGAGATGTTTGACCTGTTAGTTTTTCCGTTTCTGTTTTACCAATATTAACGCCTTCAATTGGTTTTTTGCTAGTGAAAACAGATTTTAGGTTATCTAAAAGACTTAGTTCAGATTCTCCTTTGCTCATATCTCCAAAGGCAATTTTTTGCAATGTCTTCTTAATCGCAATTAATTGAATTCCAAGACCAATAACTGAAGCTGCAATTCCAGAAATTACTGCTCCAACAACCAATAACTTTCCAAAAATGCTGCTCATTATTTTTGATATAACATTTTGAGACATATTTCTTAGAGTGTCATTTATTTCAGTTAGTTTTTGATTTGTCTCTGTTACAGGATCAAGTTGTGCTTTCTGTGCAGTGGCTAATTGTTGTTCACCCTTGCTTATTTTAGCAGTCAATTCCCTTAACATAGATGGGTCTTTAACAGCCTTTTCTATTTCTGAAGAATCTATTTTAAGTTCTGATTTACCAGCCTCTTTCAGCCCTTTGTTAACGCTTTCAATTGCTCCCTTGATTGCATCTTTAGCAACTTGTGTTTCATTCTGCCAGCTTGATCCTAATGCTTGTAAATCGCCTTCAAAATCTTTTCTTCTTTCGCCAAATTTAGCTAAGGCACCATTCATATCTTTTGCGCCTTTTGCTGCTTCATCTAGTGCTGTCAATATTTCAAGTTGCTTGCTAGCTTTCAACTGGCGCTTTTGTTCAACTAAAGCTCTTTTTTCATCAGCGGTTATATTATCTTTCATTTTCTTATTGATATCGCCAAGTCTGTCTCCAAGACCTTTTCCTGATTCATTTACAGATTCTATCAAAGAACGGAACTCTCCTAATTCCATTCCAACGACGGATTTTAGTTGAATATTTAATCTTGTTTTTGCTTCTGCTGACAGTTGATCAATTTCTTCAAGGCTTCCGACACCGAAATCTTTAAGAATTCCTTGCAATCCAGTGCCAAGAGATTTAATTCCTTCTTTTGTTGAAAGAAGAGTTCCGTTCATTGCTTCGTTTACTTTTCCAACTTTACTTGCTGCTAAAAATATCATTGACTGAGTTTGTGAAGATGAGTCCATCAGTAATTTAGCGCCGCTTGTCAATCCACCTTGCAATTGCAACATCTGTTGATCAACACCAAGTTTTTTGGCATTTGCATTCATTTCTATAACATTTTTAGCAGCAGTGCTTGTTAGGCTTGCTGCATTTCTGAGTTGATTAATTATTTCACGACTTGAATCAACTGCTCCTTTTAATGCTTCGCCTGTTAATCCAGTATTTTTAGCTACATCACGCATACCACGACCCATATCAGCAAGTTGACCATTAGTCATTCTTCCTGTTTGGGCAAATGATTGGAATGTTTCTTGTAATGATCCTGCTTCAAGACCCAATTGGCTTTCAGTGTTAAGTTGAGTTGTTGTTAATGATACAGCTTGCTTTAAATCTTTAACACCACTCTTTAAAGATTTTAAATAAGATTGTTGAAATTTAGTTCTATCAAAGCCAGTTGTTTTAACAGAAGTGCCAATTTCTTCATATGTTCTTTGAAGAGATTGACTATTTTTGGTTAGTCCTGCTGTTTCATAAGCTGCTTTGCGAACTTCTTGAGTAAATTTCATTTCCTCTTGAACAATTCCGCTTGTCAGTGTTTCCATGGTTTTTAGACCAAGGCCACTTTCAAATGTATTCATGTAACCAGTAATTTCTCTTAACTGGTTAACCATGTTATAATAAGCATATTGGCCATTCTTAATAGCTTCTAAACGCTTATATTCTGTTTTCAATGCTTGTTTTTCAACGTCACTAATTCCTTGTATGCTGACTAAAGCATTGGCTCTTACTTTATGTTGAGCAACAGTTATTTTTAATGCTTCAGTTAAAGTATCGACACTATTTTCACCATAAAAACTATTTTTTTCAGCAAAATCGATAAGTTGAGATTCTAAGCTCAATTTACTTTGAAGATTTTTAATTTCTTCTTGGTCTGCTTTGGATTTTTTACCACCACCACCACCACCACCACCACCGTCACCACCGCCGCCACCGCCACCGCC